>JACCDM011304324.1_pt1 | contig 27752 bp, 28 predicted proteins | sample 7445851 | NCBI WGS metagenome assembly JACCDM01 (sample SAMN15323438, study PRJNA562643) | freshwater metagenome | isolation source: river surface water | place: USA:Blue River Watershed | collected 2017-08-16
GACGATAAACGTCAACCTGATCTCGTCGAACTTCGTGCCCGGGCAGATACAGGACGTGGACGAGTCCATAGGGTCTGGGAACGGCGGCACCATCGTGGTCGCGCCGGGCCCGGTCGCGGGGGGAGGATATTCGGGAGGAGGATCAGTAGGCGGTGATTTCACAGGACCTCTGCCTGGCATCGGCTCTGTAGCAGGGAGGTTTCCAAATGCTGCATGGGAAGCACATGCGATGCGCCTTATAGCACTGTCGAACCTCCCAAACACTCGCCCATCAGACATAACAAGCTTTTTCAGCGACGGTCAGCCAAGCGTTGAAAACTGGATGAAACTCATAACGGCAATGATTACGTTTGAGTCCGGATTTGACCCAAACCAAACATACGAAGAGAATTTCATTGACTCGAGTACGGGTAGAAGAACCATATCAACTGGTTTGTTCCAAGTCTCACAAGGCTCATCCCGCGGATACGGATTTTCAGGCATTACGACAGAGGAATTAAAAGATCCTTTCAAAAACCTGGAGGTCGGCATACGCATCCTTAGCAAATGGGTGACAGAAGATGGATGCATTGCCTGCGGATCACAAAGAGGGGGAGGCAGATACTGGTCAGTATTGCGACCATCAGGCAAGCTCGACGAGACGAGAGCAATGACCAAATCAATGTAGACGTGTTAGAATAAAAACAAAATGAAACGATCTACGCTAGTCATATCAATCACAATTTTTTTAAGCATCGCGATCGGGGGAGTATTGGGGTTTTACTTTTACCTAAATAGCAAAAGCTCCCAACTCGATACGTTTGGCAGGGAAATAGTTACAGGTGGCGGCTTCGGATCAGCATCCTTGAACACATCCGTCACTCTTCCTGGAAATTCCAGCTCAACCAAGCCAACGCAGACACCAGTGATTCAGCAAAAAGCGACCTCGACGCCAGCTGAAATACCAAAACTTCGTCACATCTATGCATTGCCCGTTTCTGGAATGAGCTTGTTTACAAAGGACGTCTATGCGACATCGTCCGCCATTACCGAAACCATAGTGGTCGCGAACGGTACGTCAACCGCAACCTCGACACGTGTCATAAAACCACAGCAAAACAGACTTATTGGCAAAATCGACGTTATTCAATTCGCGGATCGAGCAACCGGCCACATATACGAAACATCCTCGACAACCCTGGCACTAACGAAGGTGTCGAATACAACGGTTACCAAAACCCAGGAGGCATTATTTTCTACCCGAGACAGCCTTATATTACGCGATCTTGTCGATGATTCCGATATTATAAGAACGCGATTCGGACTATTGAAATACCTCTCCGCAACATCAAGCATCCCGACTTTAAGGCTCTCTGAACTCCCGTTTAACATGACTCAGGCAACGCTTTCGCCCAATAAATCGAAAATATTTTATACTTTAAGGTATTCAACGGCGGGAACGATTTCAAATGTCGACGGAAGCAACTCAGTCGTGGTTTTTGATTTGCCATACAAAGAATGGCTGCTTCAGTGGCCAACTGAAAAAACGGTGGTCATAACGTCAAAGCCATCAGCTTTTGCCGATGGATTTGCCTATAAGATAGACATAAATACGAAAACAATACAGAAAATCATCGGTGGCCAAAAAGGATTAACGACATTGGTCTCACCTGACGGAAACAAGGTCGTATTCAGCGCCTCTGACGGAAACTCGCCGAATTTATACATATACGATATGGGTACCCGGGAAACCTCAAATCTATACTTCAGAACCCTTCCGGAGAAATGCGTCTGGTCACCAAATGAAAAAGACGTGCTGTACTGCACGGTACCCGAGGATCTGTCCATAGGCGACTATCCCGATGTCTGGTACCAGGGCCGCATCTTTTTCAACGATTCATTGTGGAAAATCAACCTGCGCACGAATGAGACACGCCTTCTCGCGAACCTGAACAGACTGGCTGGGCAATCAATCGATGCCATTAATCCGACGATAACGCCTTCTGGAGACTATATGATTTTCCAGAATAAATTCGACCTGAGCTTATGGGGCCTGACGCTCATCGAGGCATCGACTGCCTCGTCCTCCGCCCCAACAGCGACGAGTACAAGGCGATAAGAATGCCGCGTCGACAAAATCAAAACCCCGGATTAACCGGGGTTTTGATTTACCTGGGACAGGCCAGAATCCTAACTACTGGGTCTTTTTAACTGTCTTCTTGAAGTGCAGCTCCTGAGCGATGGTAAAGGCCGTGCTCACGATCCAGTACACCGACAATGCGGCAGTGAACCCGAGAGAGGCTATGAATACGATTACAGGCATCACGAATCGCATCTGCGTATTCATGCTTCGCGCCAGGTCATCCTTGAAATTAGGCTGAGCTCCCGCCTCTCTCTTTTTCATGGCAGGAAGAGAGATTCTGATCTGAATGAATTGCAATATTCCGGCAATTGCACCGAGCACGATGCTCTTCTCACTCGTATCGAAGACCAAAAAAGCCTGGTTTATGAAGTCAGGAGCGCTTATGAATGAATACAGCAAGCTTGCATCCACTGTCGCGAGGGCGTTTTTTGAGAACATTATCGCAAGCGAGATGAAGATAGGGAGCTGTATGATGACAAGAAGGAGGGTCGAGAACGGATTAAGCTGATTTTTCCTGTAGATTTCAAGCGTCTTCTGGGCAAGCATCTGTCTGTCGCCCTTGTATTTCTCATTAATTTCCTTGAGTTCTGGTTCGAGAAGCTTCACTTTCATCTGCGTAATGACTGCTTTCTTCGAGATTGGGAAAAGGACTGTCTTTACGATAAGGGTAAGGATGATGATTGCGAGAACAAGATGATGTCCCGGAATCAGGTCCGTTATGTATACAAGGGCATTATAGAGCGGGGTATAAAAGAGTGCTTTGAACATATATGTGTATTATTCGTATAAATAAGTATTGCGCTGGTTTTTCACACCTATTTCAAGAGCTGTGAATGGATGACGCGCCTGATTTCATCGACTTTCATCCTCAAAACCCCTTCTCTCGCATCCAGCCTAAGGGGAGGCAGCGAATGAAGTGTATCATGATTTATATCTTTGACAGCAAGCCTGTAAGCCTCGCGTATCTTGCGCTTTGCAAGGTTTCTCAAAACGGCGGTCTTGAAAACCTTTTTGCTAACCGATATGACAAGATTTTTGGGCGACCGAGACGGATTCATCCTGATATGTGGCCCTGACCTCAAAAACACAATCCCGGGTTTCGGGATTGTGTTTTTGAGAATTTCATTCTTTTCTGCCATCGTGACGTGTAACAAGGCCATTATATGGCCTTACATAGGCTTATTTAGTCGATTCGCTTCTTTGATACAGAAAGCTTCTTTCGGCCCTTTCGTCGTCGTGCCTGAAGAACTCGCTTGCCTCCATGCGACTTTGTTCGAGAAAGGAATCCGTGCTTCTTTGCTCGCTTCCTTTTGCTTGGTTGATATGTGACTGACATGAAGGAGATATTACATTAAACCACACAATTATACAAGCTGTTGATTTTTTTGACGCCAAACAAGCCATACAGGATTGAAGATTTTCACATTCACATATCCTCAACATGAAATTTATCATTATTCAAGTACTGTAAAAAATCATGGAGGGTATAATATGCATCACTATGGATACGAAACAATTATGGGATGCTGTTTTGGTTCAAATGGAAATGACTGCCTCTACGGCAAACTACAAAACCTGGTTTCGTGATACGTTCATTTCAAAAATAGACAACAATACCGTCTACCTCGCAGTACCTAACGTTTTCGCAAAGGAATGGCTGTCAAAGCAATATCACAAGGTCATGTTGCAATCCCTAAGAGACAGAATAGAGGACATACGGGCACTCGAATACGTGATTTCCCATACAAAACCGCGAAAAGAGGACATAAAGCCGATAGAGAACAGCAGCTCAAAAGAGCTTCCTATGCAAAACCTCTTCATCAACCCCGACGACAACCTGAACCCGAGATATACCTTCGAAACCTTTGTTGTTGGGCCTTTTAACGAGCTTGCGTATGCGGCTTCTCAGGCAATCATAAAGAAACCTGTGGCCTACAACCCTTTGTTCATCTACGGAAACACAGGTTTGGGCAAAACACATCTCATGCAGGCCGTCGGAAACCATCTAAAAACCCACAAGGACAAGAAGGTTCACTATGTCACGTCCGAGAAATTCTCCATAGACTATGTAAATTCAGTCCAGGCAAACAGGGTAAACCACTTCAAGGAAAAATACCGAAAATACGACGTTCTTATCATGGACGATATCCAGATGCTTTCCACGAAAGAAAAGACCCAGGAAGAGATATTCCATCTATTCAACTCCTTATACGACAATAACAAGCAAATCATCTTTTCATCAGATGTTCACCCTAATTACCTGCCAAACCTTGAAGACAGGCTAAAATCCCGCTTTTTGGCCGGCATGATCGTAGATGTCTCAGCCGTAGATATTGAGTCCAAGATGGCCATCCTTCAGGCAAAAGCAAAGCAAAATAACTTTGATTTGAGCCATGAAATATGCCTACACCTCGCTTCAGGGGTAGAAGGGAGCATACGCGAGCTCGAGGGGGTTCTAAACAGCGTCATATGCCAAACGCAGCTGAAGGGAAAGGAACTGACCTTGGCAGAAATCAAGGCGACCACCAAAAACTCGACAAAACCCCATAAAACCGTCTCCGTTAAGGATGTGGTCAAGGCTGTTGCCGCCTTTTACAATATCGAGGAAGACAGCATATATGACAAAACCCGCCGCCAGGAGGTCGTAAAGCCGCGACAAATAACCATGTACATACTCCGGGAAGACTTCAACGTATCCTTTCCGTCCATAGGACAAAAGCTGGGGGGCAGAGACCATACAACGGTTATCCACTCCTGCGACAAGATAAAGAACGAGCTCAAGAACAATTCCGAGCTTCATAGTGAAATAGGACAAATACGGGCACTCATATAATATAAGGCCAAATATATAGCTTTCTTAAGAAAACACCCTATAGAAACAGGGTGTTTTCTAATCTTGTCCAATATAAAACCCATTATTTTGTCCTATTTATCCACATGGTGGATAAACATGTGTATAACTTGTGGAGATTGTTGATATATCTGTGGATTACACAGTGGATAAGGTATGGATTGTCTTTAATAACATGTTGGCCATAAGGCTCCACACAAGGGTCTTTTACTTGTCTTTTTGAAATCCACACCCCAATCAACATGGGGTTCGGGATATGTTTTGCCGATTGCGCGTTTATTTGCAAGGGGTTCGAACATCTATCCACTTTTCCACAGCACGTATTACATATAGAAAATTTATTTTTAAAAAAGTAAAGGTTGTTATTTCCACCCTTAATGTATACTTACTCCCATGAAGATAGAGTGTCTCAGAGAGAAGCTGGCAGAGGCGGTATCAAGGACTGAAAAGGTCTCTAGTAAGAATGCTACCTTGCCTGTTCTCAAATGTCTTTTGTTCAATGCGGACAAGGGAAACCTTGAAATACGGGCAACAAACCTTGATGTGGGCATAGAGTGCACCTTGCCTGTAAAAGTTGAGGAGGGCGGCACTGTAGCCGTTTTGGGAGGGGTCTTATCTAGCTTCCTCAATAATCTAGGAAACAGCAAGAATATAAAGATAGAGACCGAGGGCGACGGCAGCGTCAAAGTTTCTTCTGAAAAGACCACTACGACCATAAAAACCCTCGATGCTGCTGATTTTCCTGGATTGCCTCACGTCGACAACCCTACGGTTTTTGAGATTGATACGGAGGATTTCGTCGACGGTCTCAGATCTGTGTGGTATAGCTCTGCAACCACAAGCATAAAACCAGAGCTTTCAAGCGTTCGCATCTATCAGGACAACGGGGAGTTGGTTTTTGTGGCGACTGACGGTTTCCGGCTCGCTGAAAAGAAGATCAAAACCAAATCTTTGCCAGAATTCAATCACATCCTCATTCCCGTAAAGAATGTGGGCGAGATAATAAGGCTTCTTGAGGGGGTAAGCGGTTACGCTACCCTTTCCGTGGATCAGGGTCAGATTGAAATAGTCATTGATGCGATGCGCATAGTTTCCAGAACGATAGACGGGAATTTTCCGGATTATAGGGCCATATTGCCAAAAGAGTATTCTACGGAGGCCAAAATACTCAAACAAGACCTATTGCACACCCTCAAGCTCAGCAATTTGTTTTCTGATAGCTTCAATCAGATAAGCTTTTCCGTATCAAAAGAAGGCAAAAACATACAAATCTCAAGCAAAAACAAGGATTTGGGGGAGCATTCTTCCAGCGTAGACTCATCCGTGACTGGCGAGGACATAGCCGTTCAGTTTAATTTTAAGTATTTGAATGACTGCCTGTCCTCCGTAAAGGGTGACAGCGTCATTTTCTCATTTGCGGGTAAGGGCAAGCCCATTGTCGTTGCCGGTGTTACTGACAAGAGTTTTCTTTACCTGATGATGCCTATGAACGGCTAAACTCGATGTTTGAAATAAAAGACCTTCTTGAAAAATTTAAAGGTGTTGAGGATCCGAAAATCGTCCGGCTCAGTATCGTGTCGGTTCTGAACAGGTGTCTAAAGGCGGAATTGTTGACTGAAGGAGACATAGAATACAAGAAACATGTCGTTTGGGTTACGGCAAACCCAGCGATCAAACACAAAATTTTGACCTCTAAGGCCACATGCCTTGAATTGATCAGGAAAGCACTCCCTGGCCATACGATCGTTGATCTGAAGTGAATATAAGGGCTTGTAGTTGATGCTAGGGGCTGATTTTTCTACTACTCCGCAATTGAGAAGTACGAAGTAGCCTCACTGCTTTTTCCCAGGCTGTCGACAGAGACGGCCTTCAGGGTGTTTTCATCCTGGATACCGGCAGTTTGTGCCGGAACAAATGAAAACGTAAACGGAGCGGTCTGAGTGGTTCCTATGAGGGAGTCGTTTATATAATACTGTACCTGTACGATGTTTCCGCTCGCCCCTGAAACCCCTATGATGGCTCGTGCATTTCTGTTTAGTACGGCATTGCGCGCTGGCGTGACGATCTGGAGGTTTTGAGGAGTGGGTTCTGTGCCGCTCCCCGGTGTATTGGAGTGTATTGGAGTGGTTGTGCTGATTTGCCCTGCGAAACCGCCTCTGTAATTCAGCATCCCTGCTTCCCAGTTTCTGAAGAGAGGGTCATTCGAGCTTGCTCCAGGCGCTTCTCCTTTGACATCGAATCTATTTATCCAGAACAACTCAGAGTGAACTTCTCCTGATTCCGTCTGCCATGCTCCTCTAAGGAAAGGCTTTGTGTTTTCAGGGGTAGGATCTGGCTCCTCGAATGTTTCAGTTGGCAACCTGTCCAGCGCAAAGTCCATGAAGCTCTTCCACATCGGTCCCATGATTCTTGCCGAAGCCTGCTGAACCATCGGCGTATTGTCATTGTTTCCTACCCATGCCCCGACGGAGATGCTTGGCGTATAGCCGATGATCCACGCATCGCGTGAGCTGTTTGTTGTACCTGACTTTATTCCAACCTGCCTTGTGCCAAAGTAATTTGATCCAAAGATGGATGCTCTGGCATATCTGTCGGTTAATATGCTGTTTATTTGTCGTGCGACTTGTCCGTCAAGGGCTTGTTTTGGATCTGGCTTGAATTCCTCTATGACGTCACCGGAGAGCTTTTCTACTTTGAGGATCCCGACAGTATCGTTCCTAACTCCGTCCTGGGCAAATACGCCGTATGCGCTTGTTATGTCGAGTGGAGAAACCTCTGCTCCACCGAGTGCCAAGGACAATCCGTACTGTTCTGCGCTTCCAAGATCGCGGATCCCCATATCGGAAGCGATTTTGAGAGTCTCGTCGACCCCTGCCAAATACAGTGCCTTTACAGCAGGTATGTTCCTCGATTGCGCAAGGGCACTTCGCACGCTCATGAGTCCTTTGTAGCCACCCTCGTAGTTTTCAGGGCTGTAACACTTGGCGCTTCCGCCCAATGGCTTGTTCGCCGGGCTACAAGAAGAATTGAATTCCGTGGGAACGTCAAAGAGAGGGGTATCAGGGGTTAGGCCTTTTTTAAATGCCGCGGCATATGCGAATGGCTTGAATGCTGATCCCGGTTGCCTCCTTGCTGTTGCCACATTGAAATTTCCCTGTATTTCAGTGTCAAAATAATCCCTTGATCCGACCATCGTTAATATCTGTCCTGTTTTTGGATCTATTGCGACAAGGGCTCCATTGGTGGCTTTATATGTCTTGACGGCTGTTTTCAGAATATAATCCTTTACTATCTCTTCGGCCTTCTGTTGCAGGTCATAATCTATGGTTGAGGTTATCTTGAGACCCCCTTCCTCGAGGAGAGGTTCGCCATATCGTTCAACCAAATAATCCTTTATATACATGACGAAATGAGGAGCCTTGATGTTTGAAACGGATCGAGGCTGGAATACGACCTCTTCTGCCCGTGCGATATCATACTCTTCCTGGGTAATAAGCTTGTTTTCAAGCATTTTTTCCAATACCAGGTTTTTTCGATCTATGAGCTTCTGCTTGTTTTTTCCATACGGAGATAGAACTGTTGGCGACTGAGGGAGGGCGGCGAGATATGCAGCCTCCGCGAGCGTTACTTCGCTTGATTTCTTTGCAAAATAGAGTCGTGTCGCTTCCTCGACCCCGTATACGTTTCCTCCATAGGGTGATTCGTTGAGATATAGGTTCAAAATAGTGTTCTTGTCAGCCGTTTTCTCGAGTTTTATGGCCAATATCCACTCTTTTATCTTTCTCGATATGCTCTTTTCCTTGGTCAAAAGGGAGTTTTTTACCACCTGCTGAGTAATGGTTGACCCACCTTGGCTGAAGCTCATGCTCGTGAGGTTTGCCAAAACGGCACGCATTACGGATGTCGGCCGAATCCCCTTGTGATTATAGAAATCGGCATCCTCGATGGCAATCGTGGCTTTCTTGATATATGGCGAGATCTGATCGAAAGGAACGACCGTTCTACGAATTTTCTGGCTTAAATCATAGAGGAGAATGGTGCCGGTTCTGTCATATATCTTTGCACTTTGACCCAATAGGCGGGCGTCAAACGATCTCAGGTCAGGAGTCTTGAGGCTTGCTGCCCACAAGAGAATGACCGTAACGAACATTATGAATCCGATGGCCAATATGAGTATGGCGTCGCGTATGAATCGCACTCGTGTCTGCTTGTTTTTGAGCTTGTTTCTCAGGTTTTGGAGAAAGGATCCGACCTTATCGACCCACGAAGTGTTTTTTTTCATATATTGTGTGAATTGACCAAAGCATACCAAAATAGGGTGATATATGCTATATTTTTGGTCATGAAAAACCCTGTTTCATCACAGCCAGATCGGATTTTGGAGTTGACGGACCGAAGCGTCGAGGAAATCTTTCCATCAAAAGGATTCCTCCAGAAGCAAATTCAGGAAAAAAAGAGATTGAGGGTATATGCCGGCATCGACCCGACGGGCGATTCGCTTCACATCGGACATGCGATCGTACTCAAAAAGCTCAAGGAGTTTCAGGATTTGGGACATGAGACGATCATGCTTATCGGGGATTTCACCGCGATGATAGGGGACCCTACCGACAAGACCGCGGTTCGCAAAAAACTGACTGAAAAGGAGGTAAAGCATAACCTCCGGCTGTACAAGAAGCAGGCGGCGAAATTGCTGAGATTCACGGGAAAGAATGCGACGAAAATAGTATTCAACTCGAAATGGCTGAAGAAGCTCGGCATGAAAGACATCCTCGAACTAACGTCGCTCATGACAGTTGATCAGATGATGAAACGAGACATGTTCGCCAAGCGCGTGGAGGAGAACAAGCCCGTATTCATTCATGAATTCATGTACCCGCTGCTTCAGGGATATGACAGCGTTGCCATGAACGTCGATGTCGAGATCGGCGGAAACGATCAGATGTTTAACATGCTCGTCGGTCGTGATTTTTTGAAAAAATTGAAGAACAGGGAAAAGATAGCAATCACCATGAAGCTGCTCACCGATTCTTCCGGAAAGAAGATGGGTAAGACAGAAGGCAATATGGTTTCTCTTTCTAATTCGGCGATAGACATGTATGGAAAGATAATGAGCTGGACTGACGGCATGATTTCGCCAGGATTCGAACTGTGCACGTTCGTATCTGAATCGGATCTCGAATCGATACGTGCGGAACTTGCGGGTGCCAATGTCAATCCGAAAAACCTGAAGTCTCGGCTCGCATTCGAGATAGTTAAGATTTATCATGGCGAATCAGGTGCCACGGAAGCCGCGGAGTATTTTTCAAAAGCATTCTCAAACAAGGAGATGCCTGAGAATATCGAAGTGTTCAAGGTCAAGAAAGGCGAAAAGCTAAGCACTGCATTGGTTGAACACAAGATCCTGTCATCAGTCGGCGAATTCAAGCGACTCGTGGGTGAGAAGGCGGTCAAGATCGACGGAACAAAGGAAATAACGGATTTTAACCACGTGATTGATGGAGATATTGTTCTCAAGGTTGGAAAAAAGAAATTCGTCTCATTCAAGGCTGAGTAGTCATGACGCCGTGCGGCTAGCACCCTCGTTGCAAAGCGAAATAATTCGAATGTACGTACAGAATAATGACAATTGCGCACAATACAGGCCCGATTTCAAACGCTTCATCAATACGCGTCATTTCTGTTGATCCTGGTTATGACAGACTCGGCCTTGCCGTGATTGAACGAAAGGCTGGAGAAAAAGAGAAATTATTGTTTTCTGATTGCTGTCAGACATCGACAGATGATTCGTTCGTCGTTCGCTTACATCAGGTAATTTCCTTTTTCAAGGAAAAGATTCGCGAATATTCGCCGGAATTTTTCGCAGTGGAGACGTTGTTTTTTTCATCAAATCAAAAAACGGCAATGCGGGTAGCGGAGGTCAGGGGCGCATTGCTGTTTGCGGCAAAGGATGCCGGATTGAAGATAATGGAAATCAACCCAATGCAGATTAAGCTTTCGGTTACAGGTGACGGAAAAAGCGACAAGGATCAGGTAATAAAAATGATACGGCTCATCACAGGTCTTGCAAAAAAGGCACGCGATGACGAATACGATGCCATTGCGACTGGAATAGCATTTCATGCGCTTTATAGGCCATCGATAACGAAGCTGGATTGAAGTGTGTCTGTGTTCTCGTAGAACTTATACACATCGATGAGTCTGTCCTGATAGTTGCGTAATTTCGTGAGTATGTTACATATATTTCCATACGCAATATTTTACAAGGATTAAGCAATACAAAGACACATGGCTGATGATCAAGACGTAGCATTACAGATTGGTGCCGATGATGAGACAGAGGAATCCGAAGACAGTGCCGCTGAACCGGGACTCGACGATATCCCGGCATCGTTGATAACGGGAGATGACGGAGAGCCGCTGGAAGAAGTCGATGATGATGCCGCAATCCTCTCCGAAGGATTTTCAACTGACGAGGATCCGGAAGCAGAGGATCCAGATGCCTATCTCTACAAGGCCCCTACGGTATCATTTGCCGATTCCGCAGAGGAAGATGCCATTGCGGACTGGCCTGAGGAGGAATAAGAAGGTATAAAAAAGTAAAAATATGAACAATAAAGCGACCCTGATGCGAACCATGCATCGGGGTTGTTGTTCTTTATACAAAAGCTTGCCACCCTTGATTTTGCGAGGCATAAGGGATATTCTTCATGCGCGATTGGTTGCGCTGGCATAATGAGTCCAACTCAGCCTCGCAAAGCCCGAATGGGCATCGCACCAACAAGAAACCCCAGCAAGAAAACCCAACCAGACAAAATCATGGCTTCCAACGGAGATTCAGGAAGAGAATCGGACGAAGGTCTGCTCGAAAGATACGTGACAGCTGTCGCAATTGGCACGAGCCAGACCCAGGACGATGCGGATGTTCAGAAGGCGTTAGAGCTCGTCCGTAATCTGAAGAGTCAGGTCTTAGCGAGAATGCGTCGAGGAGGCATTCCTGAAGGCACCTGATGAGCGCAAAAATACGAACCCCGCCAGGGAACTGGCGGGGCATTTTTTTGCACAAATTTCTACAAAAAAGTCAGATTACCTAACCGGCGGCTCGATGCCTAGATGCCTGTAACCGGAATCGGAAATGACTCTTCCTCTGGGGGTTCTCTCGATGAATCCGAGCTGGATCAGGTATGGCTCATTGAACTCCTCGATGGTTCCTTGGTCTTCAGACAGGGCCGCAGAGATCGTATTCAGCCCGACGGGGCCTCCATTGTACTTTTCGGCAATCGTTCGCAGGATCTGGATATCCGACTGGGTGAGGCCGTGGCTGTCTATGCCGATCAGTCCGAGGGCGCTTTCGGCTATGTTTTTCGTGAGCGAGGTCTTGTGTACTTGGGCATAATCTCTTGCTCGTTTGAGGAGGTAGTTGGCAGTACGGGGCGTTTTGCGGCTGCGAACGGCTATTTCGGCAAGCGCAGCGTCTTCCGTATCGATGGCATGCTTGAGGTTGAGCAGGGTGGATGACCTCTTTATTATCTGTTGTATCTGATCGTCAGAATAAAATTCCAGTCGAAACACTCCACCACCAAATCTGGATCTGAGAGGGGAGGAGATCATCGCGATTCTTGTCGTCGCGGCAATGAGGGTGAATGGCGGAAGCTCGAGCTGTATGGTGCGTGCTGACGGTCCTTTTCCGATGATGATATCAATATGACCGCTTTCCATGGCAGGGTAGAGCACCTCCTCGACCGTCTTGTTGAGCCTGTGTATTTCGTCTATGAATAAAATGTCACCAGGAGAAAGGTTTGTGAGTATCGATGCGAGATCTCCGACCCTTTCAATTGCCGGGCCTGACGTTGTCTTTATTTGCGCATGTATTTCTTTCGCGATCAAAAGGGCGAGCGTTGTCTTTCCCAATCCTGGCGGACCATAGAATAGGATATGCTCAGGTGAGGCAGCACGTTCTTTTGCTGCCTGCAATAAAATCTTCAGGTTGTCCTTTATCTGATCTTGTCCTATATACTCATCGAAGTGCTGTGGTCGCAAAGCCTGATCAAGGACAGTGTCCATGCCTGATTTTTCAACCTCGATTATCTCGTCTGACTGAATGTCTGATATGTCTTTATCCTTATTATTAGCCATATAATCTGTCTTATTAAGGGTGGGGTCAATGGGCCCTGATGGCTGGTCGGACGATGGTTCTGATTGGGGTGGATTGGCAAAACTTGACATAAAAAATGATGTGTGATAATCTGTCTTCAGATGTCGCTCGAACTACCGTCATGTAGAGAGTGGCTAATTTTTTCTCTGAAACATCCGCAGCAAACGGCAACTTAAATCTCTAAGCGATAAGACCCTCCCAGGTTTTTTCGGTCTCACTTATAGGACGTCCTGGTGCAACAGCGTAAGCTCTTGTTCCTGGGGCCATCCTTGAAGAGTGATTGGGCTTCTGATCTTTGTATCAAAAGCATTGCTTAGAGATTTAAACTGCTGTTTCAAAAAACGATTCAATTGCGGACATCGTCGAGCTTTTCAAAATTCTTTTCAAGACCCTCCCTATCGCAAACAATACGCCCGGGTCTGTTTGAAGTCAATTGACATGTACACATCCTGATCGGATTATTTTTACGATCACGCATTTGTTGGAGCGGAATCACTCGCCATACCTTCCGGATATTGCTCGGTATCGGAATTTGTCGCGTTCGTATCGACATCCGCAATATCGAGTGCGATGTCGATTACTCGTTCGAGCTCTTCGAACGTCGTTATTCCTCTTAATACCTTGAAAACCCCATCCTGTTTCATATTAGGAATGCCTTGAGGGAGGGCGGCTTCGCGTATTTCACGTTCGCTCGGGTTCTCACGTATGATTTGCTCTATCGCCTTGTCCGAGAGGATCGCTTCGTATACTCCGATTCGTCCCTTGAACCCCGTATGGTTGCAAGAATCACAGCCTCCTTCTGCGGCCGCATATACTTCGTCTGGCAAGGACACAAACTCCTTCAACTCGTCGGCATCCGGAACGTATTTTTTCATCGTCTGAAAGACCTCGCCAACGAGTGCTTTGCGCGATTCAGGTATCGGTATTTTTTTTCTGCAATTTGTACACAACTGCCTGACGAGGCGCTGGGCAATCGCTACTCGGATTGCGGATGTAAGGACCTTGGGATCTACGCCGAGGTCTACCAAGCGGGTATATGTTCCCGCAGCGTTGTTTGTGTGCAGGGTCGAATACACCATATGGCCCGTCAAAGAAGCCTGAATGGCCGTATTCGCCGTCTCGCCGTCTCGGATTTCTCCCACCATGATGATGTCCGGGTCCTGACGCATAGCTGCTTTCAATCCTGCATCAAACGTATATCCCTTTTGATCGTCTATTTGCGTCTGTACGATGCCTGCGAGGTGATATTCGATAGGGTCTTCGATCGTTATGACCTTGTAATCAGGGCTCTGGGTGTATTTGAGGAATGCGTACAATGTCGTTGTTTTTCCTGATCCGGTAGGTCCTGTCGTGAGGATAAGCCCGTTTGGTCGGCTTATTTCGACTTTTAGTATGCTGAGAAGTTTTGGCGAAATGCCCAAATCCTCGAGTTTTGCCGACAATGCCTTGGGGTTGAGGACTCGCATCACGATCGATTCTCCATAATTTCCAGGAATGGTGGATGTTCTGATTTCTATATCGCTCGCATAGATGCGTACCGTGAACCGACCATCTTGGGCGGCCTCTTTGATATTAAGCTTGAGTCCTGAGAGGAGCTTGATTCGGGCCAATATGAGCTTGAATGTCTCAAGGCTGAACTGGATTGCTTCTATGAGCACGCCATCGAGCCTGTATCGCAGCCTGGCAAACTTCTCTTCCGGCTCAATATGGATGTCCGAAGCGGATGTTGAAAGCGCTCCTGCCATGATGATGGAGAGCAGGCGTGAGATCATATGGCTTTTTTTCTCCGCAAGCGCCTCTCTCGCAAGTGTCGTTATCTCAGGAAGCTTGGTTGCCTTTTCGAGGAGGGTTTCAATTTCGTGGCTGGAAATATCCAATGAGCCCTCCTCAGTCTTGAATGCGAATGAAAGGTCTTTGTACCTGTCCCATGCCTTGTCGATGCTCTGCGTCGATGCCATGAACAGGGTAACCTCATATCCCTTGGCACCCAGATCGCGTGCGATAGCCTGAACCTGCTCGTCCTCGGGATTGCGCACTGCCACGGATATCTTTTTTCCTACTATATTGAATACGGCGACATGGTTTTCCCTTGCCACATCTTCGGTTACAAGGCGAAGGCCGTCGGTATTGATCGGTATTCTCGTGAGGTCGATATACTGCAATCCGTATTTTTCGGAAAGCATTTTGACCGATTTTTCCTCCTCCTCAAGGAGAAGGGAACGGAGTCTTTGATTCTGCTTGTCCTCGTCAAAATGAATTGTCATGGGATTTTTTGTTATTTTAACACAAAACGCAATCGCGATGTTGTCTTTTCGTTGCGTGCAGGGTGCCGGATAGTTGTATTTTTTGAAAAAGCTGTTGGCCGCATCCGTCATCCATGTATACATTTGACTATTATACATATACGTGATATTATATTTTCAGAATATGTCCTGATAAGGTTCCTTTCAATAGGGAAAACACATAGAAAAATCCCTTTTTCTCTTCGACATGCCAAAGACCGAGTGGCCATGCGCATATCGATTAACAGGCCTTGCCTAGGGGCAATCACCTGAGAAAAGCCGAATTTGGATATTCTGACAAAATGAACATGCAGAATCGCGCAGCAGCCCTGCGCATCCTCCTCACCGGACTCGCCCTAATGTCCGGTCTGCTCGTCTCGTGCGAGCGCTGCGTCGTGTACCGCACCGATTACGGCGCACAACAGCTCCGGCCGACGTATTACGCGCCGCCACGGCCGCAGCCCCGGCAATATACCCAGGTGCATAGCTGGGTCAATGGCCAAATGGTGCCGTCTTGCGGCGTGTATCAGTGGCGCGGCCCTTGGGTCGATCAGTATCGTCAAGGCGGAGGGTGCTCCTCCGGTCCGGTACGGTATCGGTACATTCCGTCACCGGTGTATCGGCAAGCGCCGAATTGCGGCAGTGGTGGTCCGGTGTATTTTCCGCCATTGCCACCGCCGCCCAGGTATCAGTATTACCAGGATCCGTCGGGGGGAAGGGATCCGAACTGGCGGAGGCTGCACTGACACCGGTTTGAGGCTTGGCTGGCACCTTCTTTGATACCTTGCGCCAGCCACGGCGCCAACCATCACAATACCCGCTTCCATTGGTCGTTTTCGAAAAAGTGACCATGGGGCGGGTTTTTGCTATGATCGCCATATGAAAGATTCGAGCATCAAGGAATATATCCTGCATTCCCAATCAGACATCGATTCTCTTGCCGATGACGTCCTCGATATGGCCATCGATTATGGAACGTGCGAAAAAAGCGCGCTTGTTATTGCTCTCAAGGGGGAACTTGGCTCAGGGAAGACCACGTTCATGAAATCATTTGCTCGGAAAATGGGCATATCCGAATCTGTGGCGAGCCCGACTTTTGTCATCATGAAACGATATCCGATGCCTCATGAGTCTCGGGCTGGGGCTTTTTATCAAAATCTCATACATATAGATGCTTATAGATTGGAACATGGAAAAGATCTGGAGACTATGGGTTTTTCCAGACTCTTGAATCCTGATATGGCATCAAGGGAAGGGCGGAACATCGTCTGTGTCGAATGGCCTGAAATAGTAGAAGACGTACTGCCCGCACATCGCCTGACGATCACCTTTGAACATATGCCTTCAGATGGACAAAACCATACAGGCAATTCCGAAATGCGAAAGGTTACGATTGAGCCGAAAATGTGAGAAAATGGGCTCATGGCCAAAACCCCTTCTCGCCCGAAGAAAACAACCCCGAAAGTGGGGAAAGACGATGTTTCCGTTCTCGCGCAACCGACACCTTCCAAATCCGCGCGAAAAACCCTCGTGCTTCTCGATTCGCATGCGATAATCCACCGCGCATATCATGCATTGCCGGAGTTTGCATCTTCCAAAGGTGTGCCGACCGGAGCGCTTTATGGGTTAACTACGATGCTTATAGGCATCATTGAGAAATTTAAACCTGAGTATATCGTCGCTTGCTATGATTTGCCGGAACCCACATACAGGCATATCGCATACAAGGAATACAAGGCAGGCCGAAAGAAGACGGATGACAATCTCATTGCACAGCTTGAAAGCTCGCGCAGGATCTTTGAGGCATTCGGAATACCCATGTACGACCTTGCGGGTTTTGAAGCCGATGACATGCTCGGCACGATCGTGCAGCAGGTCGCTCATGACAGAAAGGGTCTCGATCCCGATGGAGTGCCGGTGCGCGTGGTCATTGCATCAGGGGATATGGATACCATGCAGCTCGTGACGGGCGATGATGTCGTCGTGTATACATTGAAAAAAGGCATCAAGGATATCGTCATCTACGATGAATTGGCTGTTATAGAGAGGTTCGGGTTCAGGCCTGAATTCCTAACCGATTACAAAGGGCTTCGCGGCGATCCGTCCGATAATATCATTGGCATCACAGGCATTGGAGAAAAAACAGCGACGACCATAATCAATGCATTTCAGACGATAGACAGCATGTATGACTTGTATGATAAAAACCCTGATGAGTTTCGTTCGAAGCTCAAGTCGGCCGGCATAACCGATCGCGTTATCGGATTGCTCGAAGCTGGTCGTGATGATGCGATATTCAGCAAGACATTGGCGACTATTCGACGCGATGCTCCGATTGATTTTGAATACGAACATGCCAAGTGGACACCCCATATGGATAAGCTCGATGCCCTTTGCAAGGAATTGGAATTCAGGTCTCTTTTCGTAAAAATAAAACAACTGGTGGCCTCGCTTGAGGCCGCTGCCCACAAGAAAAGCCAGGGAATGCTCGGCGATTGGGCGGATGAGGGTGTTGGTGCGGACAAGGCAAAGCGCGCCGATTCCGATGCTCCCAAGCAGAGCAAGAAGGCCGAGAGGGAACATGAGGAGAATGCATATTATCAGTCCGCATCGGATGATCTCAAGGAGAAACTGAAAATCGCGGTATGGGTTTTGGATACAAACAAGACCAATCCGACATTGCAGGATGCGTTTTTTGAGACGGATGAGCATGATGCCGATCGCGCATATGAGATCATGTGGAAGAAAGCACATGCGCAAGGACTCGGCTTCGTCATGGACAGGATCGAGATCCCTCTCATACCGGTCGTTTCTCAGATGAGCAAAGACGGCGTCATGATCGACATTCCATATCTCGAACGATTGTCAAAAGAATATCATTCCTCTTTGTCTTCTTTGGAAAAGGAAATCCACGATATGGCAGGGATTGAATTCAATATTGCCTCTCCGAAACAGTTGGGGGAGATATTGTATGACAAGCTTGGCCTGGGCGGTGCCGGTTCCGGAGCGCGCATAAAGAAGACTGCCGGAGGGGTGAAGTCAACCAAAGAATCAGAGCTCGAAAAGCTCAAAGAAGCTCATCCGATCGTCGCAAAGATACTCGAATATAGGGAGCTTGCGAAGCTTCTCGGAACATATATAGACGCCTTTCCTCCGCTTACGGATAGCGAAGGCAGGCTGCATCCGCGATTCTCGCTTACGGGCGCAGCAACGGGCAGGATGGCCACATTTGATCCGAGCATTCAGAATATCCCGATAAAGAGCGAATTAGGGAAGAGAATCCGATATGCATTCGTCGCGCCAAAAGCTGATGCTAAGAAAGGCCGCCCTGCAAAGAAGCTCATCTCTCTCGACTATTCTCAGATGGAGTTGCGAATTGCAGCGATATTGTCAGGGGACAAGAACTTGATGGAAATTTTCCAAAACGGAACCGATGTCCATACGGGGGTGGCGGCACGCGTATTCAAGGTGCCGGAATCCGAAGTCACGAGCTCGATGCGCCGGCAGGCAAAAGTCATCAATTTCGGCATCCTGTATGGAATGGGAGTCTCCGCATTGCGCATGAATCTTGCGCAGGGAGGACAGGAAACATCGAGAGAGGAGGCTCAGGATTTTTACAATGAGTATTTCAATACGTTTAGCGGCATCGCATCGTATTTGGAAGAGGTGAAAAGATCTGCCGCCACTCTCGGATATACGAAAACATTGTTTGGCCGCCGACGATATTTCGAGGGTATAAAATCAAAGCTCCCATTCATACGTGCAGCGGCAGAACGCATGGCGATCAACGCTCCGGTGCAGGGGACGCTTGCCGATATTACCAAGCTCGCCATGCTTCGCGTCCAGGATGAGATCTGTTCAAAGCCAGAAAATGGCACAATGATGCTCATGCAGATCCATGACGAATTGGTATTCGAGGTTGATGCAGACAAGGCTGATCGCGTCGCCGAGGAGATACAGAATGTGATGGAAAGGGTGCTTGTTGATTCTTTTGACGAATATGGCCGATTCGAAAACGGCTCGGGAGCCAATAGCGGTGCTGAATCAGTAATAGGCAAGGATGTGGCAGATCGCGTACATCAGGTTCCCATCAGCGTATCCGTCGGCATAGGAGACAGCTGGGGCGAGATGAAATAAAAATGAAAAAAGGATAGGGGCCCGGCTGCAATAGCCTGGGCCCCCGGTTGGTTGTGTGGAGGGTGGGTCAGTCCCTGGTTTATGACCATTTGAGAACTATTTCAGTCCACTATCGTGTTACGGACCGAAACGTTTTCTCATACATGCAGCTCTACAAAGCAATCCCATGACTACACAAATGCGGAATTCCCGCTGTAGCTTTGGGGACGGACAGGCCGCTAGATAAGGCTCTATGTCCGGTGTCTTCTGGCTCACACACCTGCGCAGGTATTGGAACGCCAGAGAGGCCACTTTGGCTTTTTGTTTTGCCGCTTCCTTTCTCCCTTTACCACTTTGCTTTTTTCTGTTTTGCATGTGTATATTTCGGGTTTTCGGATGGACTCATACAACATATACAACCAAGGATATGTTAGTGCTTGTCCATATATAAGTGTATGCCTAACAGAGGGGAATGCAAGGTCTTTGACATGCGTGATTCTGACGGGATTTGAGTATCTGGTATACTAGCCGCAATGCTCTACACCCTTTATGGCACAGACATAGAAAAAAACCGCGCTCGCAGCCGATCGCTGACCTCGACTTTGCAAGAGAAGCGTCCGGATGCGTCGCTATATCGCCTTCACCTTGAAAATTGGAGCGGGGACATGTTTGCGGAACTGTCACAGTCGATCGGTCTTTTTTCTGCAAAATACATCATCGTCCTCGACAACCTCCTGACTGGATCATCGGAAAAAAAATACGAAGAACGGGAGAGTCCTTTGTCCATGATATTGAAGGCTTTGCCGAATATGAAAACATCGGATCATGTCTGGATCATCGTCGAAGACGCATTGTTTGGAAAAAGTACCGGCAAGGAGCTAGGGGTAAAAGATGGCGCATTGTTGGCAGAGATCGAATCGGAGCTCAAGAAGCATTCCGACAAGATAGAAACCCATGATGCGAAACAAAAAATATCGCCACAGGATTTCGGGTCCAGACAATCTGGCGGGAGATCGGGCGCGGGAGGAGGAAAATCCGCAGTCAATTCATTCGCGTTTACTGATGCGTTTTTCGACAGGGACCCGATACGAGCGATTAATGCGCTGACTTCCTTGGCAGATCAGGAGACGGCCGCCGAAGAGATTCACGGCGCGCTTTGGTGGCAGACCAAGGCCATGTTTCAGGTCATGCGAAAGGAGACGAAAGGTCTTTCGCCGTTCGTGGTCTCGAAATGTTCTGCGTTTTTGAAAAAATGGAGTGATAGAGAAATGAAATCCTTATCAAATGAGATGGTTGAGACGTACCATCAGGCGCATCTCGGGAAGCTTGGCCTCGAAGAGGCATTGCAAAGACTGACGCTCAGGGTGCGTGCATGAAATACATTGGGCATATCGCATCGCTTCGCTCGCGATCTGCGCTCAATCAGGTCACTGGAATTGATGTAAGTCTGTATGTACTGTGGTCACGGATAATTCCTTCGCCGTCGCTCAGGAATTTCCGCGACCCCGGCTCGTCCGTTTTCGCCGCTGCGAAAACATGACTCCCTCCTTACAGGAGCTGTACACCTTTTGGATCTTTCGCTTCATTTCGTTCGCAAAAGCTCACAAAAGGTCTTGCGCCCTGGGTCCCATCCCAAGGCTCACTCGCACATGTATCGGAAAGTTCAAAGCATTTTGAACTTTCCTCTCATGTGCGCCCGGTTGGAATCGAACCAACGACCCTCTGCTTAAAAGGCAGGTGCTCTACCGACTGAGCTACGGGCGCATGTCTGGACAATATATCAGCTGTGTAGGGAAAAGTCCATAATTGCGCTATAGTATTGGCCATGAAATCGGCGTCCATAAGGGAAAAAACATCAGGAATAGGCGATCTTGCCCTGGTCATCCCCAATATTCGAAGCGCTCATAATGTAGGGTCGCTCTTTCGCACCGCTGACGGGGCGGGTTTTGGAAAGGTATATCTGTGCGGCTATACGCCGACGCCTCTCGATCGGTTCGGGCGAGTAGGGCGGGCGCAAAAGGAAATTGCCAAGACTTCTCTGGGTGCCGAAAGGGACATTCCGTATGAATATTTGTCGACGCTGCGCGATGTGGTCAAGAAGCTGAAAAAAGAAGGGTTTCTCGTTATTGGCCTGGAGCAAGATGAAAGATCCATCAAGATTGGAACAAAGGCGGGTGATTCCTTTTTTAAAAAAATGCTTGCAGAAGCGCATGCACAAGAAAGTACGAAAAATTCACCCAAGATCGCCCTTGTGGTAGGGGAAGAGGTTGAAGGCATGACTTCTGCTGATAAAAAGCTGATGGATCACCTTATCGAATTGCCGATGCGCGGCAAGAAGGAATCCCTGAACGTTTCTGTCTCAGGAGGAATAGCGATGTATTTGATTGCTAATGCGATTTGAAATACTCCAAAGCCTGATTCCACAGATATAGCTGATTGTCCAAATTGAGAAAATTCTCAACATCGGATTTCTTGATCCAGACAGGAGTGTGATTCTTTGATTCTTCTTCAGCGATCGGTCCTCGTGCATCATCGACAAGCTCGAAAATCAACCCTGTGGCATTGGCCGTTCTGTTTTCCTGCTTGTGCTCTGCATAGAATACGGCGCTTGTTTTTCCGAGCTCGGCTACAAACGCTATGTGCTGATAACCGGTTTCTTCCTCGACTTCGCGTTTTGCGGCCTCGATCATATCTTCGCCTTCCTCTACGCCACCTACGATGAGGGCCTTCCAATTATGCTTCGGCCAGTCGAGGCAGAGAATCTCGTCCGTAGCGCGATTTATGAGAATGACATGCGCAACGGTTCTCGTAACCATGGGTTTGGTCGGATCGAGCGGGCTAGCCTTGTCATTGAAATACGCGATATCGTTCTCGACCTTGTCCGGAATGATGATTTTCATGGAGCTAATTATACAGCTTTTGGTGAGTATCGCAGAAATGCCCGCTGCGGCCGCCAATTACAAGCCTCCCAATCACGCCATTGCATATCACGGCTTTGCCATTGTACCTGACCTTCTTGCCGCATATTTTACCCGTACGGCGATATGCCTTGTGTTCGCCCTGAAATCGACCAGGGAGACCGTCGATGTTGCGATAGTCGGACATGGAATCACCGCCAAAATCGATGCCTTTCAGCAGCATTTCTTTGGTAGCCTTAAGCATATCTTTGCGGATGGGCATCGGGATTTTTCCATACTGACTCTTTGGGTGTGCGCTCGCTCGCCACAGGATCTCGTCTGAATAAATATTTCCGATACCTGCGATGAGGGTTTGATCCATGAGGGCCTGCTTGATCGGCGCATTGGGTCGTTTTGATAGCTGCTTGTCGAATATCGCGAATGTGAAATTCCTATCAAGAGGCTCTGGGCCGAGGTGTGATAGCTCGGGATGGCTTTCCTTTCCATAGGCTGTTTCCTCGGTAGGGAGGATGATGACTTTGCCGAATTTGCGCATATCAGACAGGACGAGATGCTTTGCTTTTCCACCCGTTTTGCACAATGTGAATACGAGGTGGATAAACCTGTTGAAAGGATCATTGAGAGGATTTTTCGGATCTTGATCGGCAGCTTTCCATGGATCGCGGGATACTTTTTTGCTGAAGACGTATTCGCCAAACATGATATGGCCGGTCATCTTCATATGGATCAAGATTGTCTGATCATTATCCAGGTCTATGAGAATGTTTTTTGCACGCCGTCTCGCTCCTTTTATTTTTGCTCCCATAACGGCATGGCGAAATCTCCTGAAGAAATCAGGGTTCTTTATGTTTTCCTTGCCCCCATGTGAAGGGCTCCTGTAATCCGTCCAGGCATCGGCAATGGTCATGCCTTTTGTCTTGGCATTGATACCGTCGACCGTGGTTTGAACTTCGGGTAGTTCGGGCATGAATATACCGTATCACGGGTTTGCCCAGAGGAGAACATGCGTGTCTTTTTGTAAAAAAGAAGCCCCGAGGAACTCGGGGTTCTTCGGGGTCGCATCAGCTGCGTTATCGCTTCACCATGAACAGCCATGAGTATCGCGGGTCTCTCATTATTGCGTTTACTCCGGCCACCTCATCGAAACCGTCGACGCGCCACCCGTCATGGCTGTCGATTATTTTTCCCGAGCTGAGGTCGGAAGCAAATGGCACTACCAGGAGTGAGCGGTTCCCCCTCTCTTTCAGTTCACCGTGGTGGTTTCTTATCAGCTCGGCGAAGATGTCAGGAGTCAGGCACGCATAGCCGGTCGTGAGTACTGTTTCTGCGATTTCTTCAGGATCTACCGGTTGTGTACTGTCTCTGTATCCGAAATCGACGCAACTGAATATGGTGAAAGTCGCGCCATTTGCTGTGAATGTGTGCATGGTATGTCGGGGTTGGTTGATTCTGGCGATACTATACGTGGGCAGGCGTTGTCTGTAAAGACAACAAGGAATCAACCCAATACCCGGAGCAGAACCTTGATTTTCTCTCCGATGTCTTTTGCCCGGGTCTCCGCATCCAGTTTTTCGAGGGCAGTTTTTGCCTCCCTGTGCGTATAGCCCAGTGATTTGAGGGCTTCGACGGTATCGATATCGCTCTGAGTGGCTCCGGCCAGGTCTCCGTATCCGTTTGCCAGCGTTCCGGCACCGCTTCCTCCTGGGCCGGCACCGACGAGAGTCTTCTCTCCCGTGACAGGGTCGATGCGCTCAATTGCCGCGATTTTGCCCTTGAGCTCGAGGACTATTTTTTCCGCCATCTTCTTGCCAACGCCGCCGACCGCAGTTATGTATGATATTTCTCCCGTGAATACGGCAGACTGGACAGCCTCATGTCCTGCTGCATTCAGTATATTGAGGGCGGTTTTTGGTCCGACACCTGATATCGTGAGAAGGTGGTCGAACATGTCCTTGCTGTCGCGAAGGATGAATCCATATAGGTCGATGGCATCTTCTTTGACGGCGGTATGGACCCACACGCTCACATGTTCGGCAACACGCATCATGTCGAGGTCGCGCTCGGTTGCCGAAATCTTATAGCCGACGCCGCCAGTCTGGATAATGGCATGCTTCTGGTCTTTGTATAAAACGGTTCCTGATAGGTGGGCGATCATATGGGTTGGTTGCAAGGGCGCGATCCTCAGATGGCTTGTCGCATCTTTGAATTGTATCAGAAGTTGGGATTTGGCAATGTCCGTATGTATGTTTGTGTGTATGTGCCTTGCGACGCGGATATGGTGCACGTGCTTTGTGTCGTATGTGATGTATGCGCAAAAAAAATGAAAAAAAAGAGCCCGGCGCGCTGTCGCGCCGGGCACCCACCAGGAAGATGGCGGAAGCGTTCTCTCGGGTTGCGGTATCGCCGGATTTCTCCATAAGAGCAGGTCTGCATACCCTCTGGACAAGGGGTTTTTTGGGATTTTGCCGTTCCCGTTGACCTGGTCCGGCCTGTTCCGTGCCCTGACGAGCGACGGAATCGACTTTGCATTTCCCAAAAGAACGCTTCGCTGAGAATAAGCATACTCTCGGCACATTGCATGTCAAATGCCCAGGCTTGCCCATTGGGGAAATCGAGAGGTATTGGGTGTGGGTAGTTTTTTGGAAAAAAATAAGGCCTGGCAGCCGTAGTACGTTGCCAACCGGTACAAGCTGTGGTAATCTCCTTTGTACATATGCCAATCACACAATCAGCAAAAAAGGCGCTTCGAGGCTCTGAAAGGAAACGAATCGTCAACATTCGACGAAAGAAGAGTGTCGAGGTCGCGGTCAAGGAAGTAAAGGGTCTAGCAGCCAAGGGTGAAAAGAAGGCCGTACAGGCAGCTCTTTCCGCCGCTTACAAGGCTCTCGATAAGGCCGCAAAGGTAGGTCTTATCAAGAAGGGTGCAGCGGATCGAAAGAAGTCTCGACTTGCCGCAACAATCAAGAGGGCAACTGCGAAGTAATCCCTGTATGAGATTTGAAAAAACACCCCGCGCTTTGCGGGGTGTTTTTTTATCCTAAATCTCCCCAAATAGCTCCTCTCGCAAGCCCTTGCCGAGCTCCTTCTCGAATTCATGCTTCTTTGTGGCGACAAGTTCCATGATCTGATCCTTTACGGCTTGTGGCTGACCGATCTGCTCGAATATGAAATGCCTCTCTGATCCGGCGGTCTGCACGTTGATGTCTCCGTAGTTGATGAATGTGGCGAGCGCCCCTTTCGTATGAACGGTTACGTCCTGAATCTTGTCGAGGGCAAGTTCTGATATCTGCCTATTGAAAAATCCCGTCTGGACGCTATTGATGATTCGCATATTCGTCACGATCCAGCTGTCGAGGGTATACATGGTGAGGGAATAAAAGAATGCGTACCAAAGGAAGAGATAATATACGGCTGAAATTGCCGCAAACAGGGGCAGTGAGCCTGTCCTGCTTATGAATCCGCCGAAAAGAAATATGGCCAAAAACGGAAGGAGTGCCCCCGTGAGGATGATGAGGGTTTGCCCGAATAGGGTAATCCAATGCCTGTGAAGGAATATGATTACTTCTTCGCCCTCCTTTTTTCCCTCAAAGGAATAGTTCGTGCTGGTCAAGAAAGAGAATAGGTCGGCCATGGATTGGTGTGATTATGCGAATAATGTCGGGAATGCGATCGGATTGCCACTGAATAGGCGAGGCAATGGAAGGCTTGATGCCTGTCCATAGAGCAGCACGGCGATTATCGTGAGCATGATCGAGCCTGCCAGGAAGACGACGGCGATTTTTTTAGGCTGTCCGCTTACTCCGAAACGGATAAGGTGGTAGAGGATGAGGAATGAGCAGATCCAATAGACAAGAAGGGCAAATAGGAATATGAGGCCGACGATGCTTGTTGTTGCAAACATGATGAAAACAGTATAGCAGATTTGTCTTTGTAAAAGAAAAGACCCCTTCCGTATGCAGCGGGCTGCTATACGGAAGGGGTCGATGTGCCGAGGGTGGCAGGGCTTAATGGATCACGTCTGTGATGTTGAACTCGAAGACGGGTTCGGATTCATTGTCACTGACCCGGATTCCTTTGTAGGTATTTTCCGGGGCCTCAAGGACATACATGCCCGCATTGAAACCACGATAAATCACGGTACATTCGCTGCGCGTGGTGCCTTGAATGCGGGCGGCACTATATGCATGGCCTATGCGGGGCTGCGTCGGAGATACGGTTGTCGGTGTCATGTTCTGCGTCTGGTGTGGGTTTCGGATGGAGCGGAATTGCTCTGTGCGGAGGATATCATATGCATATGCGGCTGTATATGACCCGGACAGGGATGAGTTACGGGTCTCGACCTCTCGACCTTGATCGGATTACAAAATGCCAAACATATAAAAAAAATCCTCGCTGCGTACAGAACGCAGCGAGGATTCGTATTGATTATCTGCAATGCTCGAGGTGACACCCTGCCCTCATTGACCAGCAGGTTAATCGGCATCCCTTGACATGCGGGCTACCGATTTAGCAGAAAGATCATCAATTGTCATGGGCAAGTCTGACCAGGACGTGTCAAAGGGGTATCGAATCATGGGGTTTTCCAGCATCAGTCTTGCTCCCTCGACATAGCCGTAGAGTTCGTCCAGGGTTCCGACATCGCACATATTCCCATCCGCATTATCGTCTGGGGTCGTCGCCAGAGTAATATACGGGGCGATCGTGTTAAGGCCTGAGTGTATCCAACCTGATTTCATCACCGTGAGCCAGCTCTCACGGAACTCACCGGTATCAATACCTCCCTGCGGCCAACATATGACTTCTCCCTTGGACGGCCTGCCCGGTGATTGGATAGTTCCACGGATCAGTACAAACCCGATCGTTCCACTCTCGAGAACGATCTTGATTTTGATCACCGTTTCTATGCTTATTGTTGTTGGCGTCATGGCTGTTGCGCAACGTCATTCTTTGGGACGGCCTTCTGGCGCACCGTCACTCGGCTGCTTGTGTAAACAAGTGTTGATCAGCCGAATCAGCATGACAAAGAACGAAGTGTCGAAAAACACAATAACGCACAGGGTATGTTCTGTCTAGCAGAGCCGGGTTGGGTAGCGGATTAACAGAAAAGACCTGTTTCGCATGCTGGCGAAACATGGCTCCGGCCGGAATCGGTCCCTACAGGACCAGTACGGGTTTCCCATTTTCTCAGATTTCATCCTGTCATTTGCTGCGCGATGGAATGAAATCATCGAAAATATGGGAAAACCCTTTCGATTCCTACACGCGAGCCAAGCAGTTGGCTCGCTCGGGGTCACAAAATGCAAAAGCC
>JACCDM011859364.1_pt1 | contig 27676 bp, 3 predicted proteins | sample 7445851 | NCBI WGS metagenome assembly JACCDM01 (sample SAMN15323438, study PRJNA562643) | freshwater metagenome | isolation source: river surface water | place: USA:Blue River Watershed | collected 2017-08-16
ATTGTATATGTATTTGTGTTTACCGAATCTAATGCACTAAGAAGATTACTTGTAATTGCAATTCCATTAGTAATTTCAAAATTTTGAAGAAATATTGTATTTGCATCACTCGTGAAAGCAACACTTGGAGCTGTAAATGTATTATTGTATCTACAATTATTACTGAATCTGATATCATCAATATATCCATTAAATGCATTTCCGGTTCCAGTAACTGCAACATATTTGTTAGCTAATGTTACAATCCCATTGGCATCATAAATTCTTGGAGTTCCATATGGGAAAGTACTACCAATAATCATATCAGAGAAGAATCCGTTCTTGACAGGTCCGTTTGTTCCGGATCCTACCAACGTTCCATTTCTAAACATTCTATAAGTAGTACCATCATATGACCAGGCAACATGATTCCAGGTAGCTAGTGTAAATGTCGTTGAACCTGTAATTGATACATCATTACGATATCCTTCAAATAAGATATTCAATCCCATCTGTGAAAGTGAAATATACGCTTCAAGTCCATACCCATTATAAGATCCAAAAATAATACTCTTTTGATTAGCAGTAGGATATACCCAAGCTTCAAGAGTCCATGTTGATGGTGAATTATATGGTAATCCAGATGGTCTAAGATAGTTTAATGTCGATCCATTAGTCATATACATACTCTTACTACCAAATTTATATTGAGTAGTAGAAACGGTACATAATCCATTGATTGTCCAAGTAACTGATCCTCCAGTATCAATGGATCCATCAAGAGTTAATGACGTATCTGAGTTAATAGATACAATTTTTGCCGTCTTTGTTGATCCTGATAAACCTACGCTATCACCAACTGCAAGTTGACTTAAGAATGAAGTACCAGTACCTGTAATAATATTACCACTAGTTGAAATTGATCCTGATAGCTGAAATTCCTTCTCTAATCCATTTTGACCAAATTTACTAATACTTACAGTTTGACTAACAGGAACATCAATGTTAGCAGAATCATTGTTATCTCTGCAAGAACTAGATTTGATTTCATATGAAGTTGCAGATGTATACGTTGGCTCATGTGCAATTACATACTTATCTGGATAATCACTACTCGTGTTAACGAATTTAACTTTTAATGGCGATGCGGTATCAACTGCGAGTTTAAGAGAAACTTGATAAAACTGTGAAATAGAAGCACCTCCAGGAATATCAAGTATAGATTGACTATTACTTGAGTCACGAGTAGAGAAAAACATACTTGTTGCTCCCATATATGCAAAATACATTGTATTATCGCAAAGACCACCACGAAGATATGTTGTAGAAGATGCTTCACTCGCGAGTGCAGAAGCAATTTCTAGAGATGTATTACTTGTTATAGAAACAATTCTTCTTGAAACTCCTCCAATTGTAATGATATCACCGACTACAAAATCAGAATTGAATGTAGTTCCTGCACCAGTAACAGTAGTTGTTGAAGTTGATACAGTTCCAGATAAGTTTGCTGACACTGGAATTACATTTTGGCTACTAAGATCAAATGTTAAATTTGATTTGTTTGCAATTACTGAACCTTCATAGTTTTTCACTTTCATTGAATCAATAACATAACTTAATCCACTGTTTACATAAGGATTACTGAATGAACAGTAGCCAAATGGAAGAACAACGCCTTGTGCCGTAGTGGCAGAAGGGGTGTCAACCCATCTTGGATTACCAAGATTGTCAATTGATAACATTTGACCATCAATACCAGCACTTAATTTTGATAGAGTTCCTGATGTATTACCTACTAAAAGATCTCCTTTCTTAAAAGAATTAATACCTAGTCCACCCTTACTGACTGGAATTGCATTACTAGATGAAATTGAATTTGCAGTAACATTAGTAAATGTACCAGTATTTGGCACAATATCACCAATTGTTGGTAAATTAGTAAACACTGTAGGCATATTTGAAGGAACTAAAGATTGGTTATTGATATTGTAGTTGATGGCATCAGTATTACTTGCTGGATTGACTTGAGTAGTACCACTACTAAGTTGACTACCAGTAGAAAACGCTCCCCATTTTATGCCATAAGTTGCAGATGAATCAGTTTGAAGATATTCACCATCTGTACCAACAGGTAATTTAACAAGTGTATTAGAAGAACCACCTGTACCAATAAGTAAATCACCTTTTGTAAAACTAGAAAATCCAGTACCGCCCTTTGTTGCATCAATTGGCTGACCGACACTAAATCCACCTTTTACATTAAGAGTGGTGAATTTTGCAGAGTTTTGAGATGTTTCACCAATTGTTGGAGGATTTTGTAGAATAGTATTAACTGTTAATGGTGTAAGTACTTTTGTTTTTACTGTTGGATCAGTTAATTGATTTTGATTTGCAATACATCCAGATATACTACTTGCCTTAATACTTGTGAAAACTGCACTGTTCGCAATACCTGAACCAATAACTGGCGGACTCTTGAGAATATTTTGCATTTGATAAGGAGTCACTACTTTTTGAATCTGTCCAAATGCAATAGATTCACTATCATTTGCTACACATGCACCAGTAACACTATTACATGTTAACGATGTAAATGAAGCAGGTGCTGAATTCGTAGTACCAATATTTGCAGGATTCTGAAGAAGATACTTTAAAGCACCTGGGGAAACAATTTTATTGTTTACAGAGGTATTAACAGCTTGAGAATTGGTCGCAAATATTCCATTAGTATTTGGTAGTGTAGTGACAGTCAAATTGGTCACATTTAGATCAGTCGCAGTTAAATTCGTCTTAAATAAGGACATTATGTGTGTGTTATATATTACAGTAGAAAAAAAGATTTATGGTATTTATACTTGTTTACTTATAGATTGACGTTGAAACCCATTATAGTAATACTTATGCGACTATTGACACTAGATTTTATATATATTTTTCCATTACTACATGGTAACATAGTGTTGACAGAATATTTAGATGCAGATGAATTGCTAATAACTCTTGGGGCACTACCACTGTTGCTTGCAGAGAATTGAGCAGTAAATCCAGCAGAAGTAATAATTTCTACTAAACAAGAAAACATATTACAGTTGTTTGGTATGTAATGACCAACTGCAAGTTCATACCATGTATTTGAGTTAGTAGCTGATAACGAGAATTTTGGTCTGCTAGTAAAAGCCATTCTTTTGTTAACAAAAGTAGACTGTAGTAAATGACCATCAGGACCATAACTCACAATAAATGGTAATTGCTTAGCATTTTTAGCGGCGTACCCAGATGGTAAAAGTATAAGTGATTCATTATTATCAATATTTGCGGGAGATAACATAAGTTGCGAGGATTTGTTTTTTTCTGATAACAAGTATGTGTATAGATGATTACTTGAGGATTGCTTTTGTATGCCATAATCAAACGTATTAGGATATGCATTAAAGATATCATTACTCAAAGACATCAAATTCGAAGGGTTAAGTGAGGAAATACTGTCACAGTTTAATAAGTATAAAGTATTTGAATCACTTGTAAATGCAGAACTAGGAACTGTAAACCCAGACGAATATCTTGCATTATTACTTACACGAATATCATCAATATAACCATAAAATGATTTTCCTGTCATAACTGGTTTGTAGCCATAAATTCCACTGTATTGACTCATATTGGGATCACATTCATTAAAAATGATATTAGAATTATCATAAAGCTCATTTCTAATGTCAATACTGTTAGTTAGCTTTTGGACTCCTCCAACAAAGAATCTGAATGGTATTCCTCCTGAGTCTAATGGTTTACAGACCATTGCAACATGAGTCCATGAATTAAAAGTTGAGAATGCAGTAGTAAGAGTAGTTGACCAGATACTATTGCTACTGTTGCTTGAATTCAAATACAAGGTTAATATACTGTTACTTATGGTAAGATTAATACCAAGCGCACTATTTCTAGAAGATCTCATTGAAAATATACTTGCTTCAGTTGCTGGATTTTCAACTAAATATAACCAAAATTCTATTGTATAAACACCTGAGTTTACATTAAATCCACTTAATTTCAGATGACCATTTCTGAAGGTACCAAATGCTACCGATCCACTACCAAATTTAGTTGTTGATGTTGATATACTGGTGTCACCGACTGGTATTGCAATCCCTGTATTTGAATGTAATACAGTATCTTCAAAATGATACAAAAGTACAGTTTGCGAGTCATTATTAAATATACTAGCTGGAACGGTAAAGTTACTATTATATCTACACATACTGGAAATTCTTAGTTCATCAATATATCCAGTAAAGAAAGTACTATAATCATAATTTGATCCCAAAATAAGATTAGTATCTAGACATTGCATCATACCATCTGTATTATTTTGACTAGTCATAACGCCGTTAGCGAATATAGAAATCGTTTGAGGAGTTACGCATAAAGCAATATGATTCCAATCATTTAACGTTAATTGGTTGGAGCTAGTGGTAGTTACTGATCCGCTACCTTTCGTCCCATAAATAACTCGTAATGAACTATTCGATGTAACAAATTGCATTTGTCCATCATTAACTGAGTTAGCTTTTGCTGTCGACATTATTAGACCTGACGCTACAGTAGGATATACCCATGCCTCAATAGTAAATGGATCACAAAAGAGTTTTTTACCGAGATTTGAAATATTCATATAAGAAGAACCGTTTAATGATAAGCTCTTTGTACCAAATTTATATTGAGTTGTTGATAAAGTAGCGCCATTTGTTCTGTTTAAAGGTACAAGTACTCTAGACTCTACTAACATTGATGTATCGCTAATAACTTTTAGTATCTTGTATTTTTGACCACCAACAACAATATTATCTCCAGGATTAAACTTACCAATGAATGTAGTATTAACCCCATAAACTATATTATCATTTAGGTAAACTGAGCCAGTTAAACTTGTGATTGGATTATTATTTTGTCCCCATCCCATGATCGGATAGCCTATCATATTTTCAACTTTATAGCCATAAAATGCTTCTTCTGACATGTTCAAATTGTTTGATCCATTTGGACCATCAAAATGATTTAGTAGAAGAGTATATTCGTCCCATTGATATCGTTTTTGTGGAACATTGAACCCGGTAGAATATCTTGCATTAGAACTTAATCTAAATTCATCATAATACATAGAATTAATTGGATTACTAAAAATATCGTTTGCACCAAATACAAAATAATCAACTCCTGTATTACCAGTATAAGCAACACTACCAATTAGCTTACCAGATAGATAAAGTGTAACAGAAGTTCCAGTACAAACAATTGCAACATGATGCCACATTCCTGTTCTCATAGCTGCACTTGCTGAGGTGATAACATCATCATTTCTTAACGATAAAATATAAGAACTAGCATCATTAACTAATAAACTTAATGAATTTCTACCAGGACTATTATTACTTGCGCTATTTCTTGTTCTCATTGTAAAAATGGTATTAGTTCCTGAACCTTTATGGGTATTGTAAAAATTAAATTCAATAGTCCATCCATTTGTCAAATAGCAATTCGATGGTGCTTTGACAACAGCGTATGAACGTGCATTATATGTATTGTTTTGAATAAATAACGATGTTGGACCGAATAGTTTTTCATCCCGAGATAAAATTGCTTGACCACATGCCGACCAATTACAGTTATTCACATTTGATTGTGGAGTAATATTTTCTGATACCATAAGTAAATCATTGGCAAGGACATTAGTTACAGAGACAGTTTTACTAACAAGTGGTAGATATAAACGATCACCAGCCATAATATCAGAACTGAAAGTTGATATCTGATTATATACTAATTTACCAAATCCATATAGAGTTCCTCTTAAAGCTAGTTCAAGATTTCCATGAACAATTTTGTTTAGAGTTTCTCCCTGTACTTCATTTATACGATCCACATTTATGTCAGTTGATCCATCAGTACCATTAAAATGTTTCAGTGTCAATGAACTTACTTTCCTGGAATATTCTGTAGTACTGGGAGTGAATGCTGTAATATACTTATTTATATTACATACACTGATTTCATCAATATAACACTCTGCAAACCCTTTACCAAATTGAATAGAACCAAGAACATTTGGACTAATAGGATTTATTGTAGTAGTTGAATAAGCCGAAACACCATTAAGATAAATACAAAACATATTTAAATCTTGACATATAGCAACATGATTCCATGAATTTGCTGTAAGTGATCCAATATTTGTTTGACTAATAGTTTGTGTATTTACCCCTAATGGTATAGCTCTAAACAATCCGACGGTTCCTGATATCATATATAACTCTAATCGATCATATATCGATGATGTATATGCAAAAGCTTGACTGGCCCAAGAAACTAAGGCACCTGTATTTGTAGTAGAATATATCCAAAAATCTACAGTGTATTCCTTAAGATTGTTTGGAACAAAAGTATTAAGATTAACTCCAGTAATAGAATTAAGAGATTTCAATGAACTTGAACCAAATTTTGATTGACTAGTACTAATAGATACAATATTTTTATTCTGTACCGGTTCAAATAATATACTTGGATTTACAGATACACTTGGAAATGAAGCTCCTGAGTACAAATAATTATTCATATCAGTAACTTCTTGACTTGATAGTAATGAGTCATAAAGATAGAATGCTCCAATATTCACATCATTACTTAGAGATGAAATACCAGTAACATCAGGAATAGTAGATTGATTGTTGGTTAATGTATTCGTAAGTGACTTATTCACATAAAACTGCATTTGATTTGTTGCTTTAGAATATCTAAATGTGAATAAATACCAGGTAGAAGTACTGTTCATATTGGAATAAACTACAGAATTGAAATAAGTAACAATACCTGTTGAATTATACATTCGGAATTCTAGATTCCCATTGTTACCACCAATTTGAATTTGTGTGAATGAGCCTAGTGATGTCTTGAAAACGTATGAACTACCAATATTACTGATGGTAGGATTTAAAAGTAAGAAAATAGTAAACCCTCCATTCGTGTTAATATTTAGTGTTTTACTTGCTGTTGTCATCGAAAGAGAGGAAGTAAATGTATAATATGGTCTATTATTTAATCCACCACTGGAAGCAAAAACAGGTTGATTTTGGGGTGTAGTTTGTGAGAAACTATCTAGATTCATACAATATGACTTAACACAATATGTTGTTGACAATTGATTACTTACGGTAGAATCAATATTTGGAGAATTAATATTTGATGATAATGACAGACTAGTATTACTTGCAATAGATTTAATACTTGCGGCACCATTTCTTCCTTTAATAATATCACCAACTAACAATTCCGTACTGAAAGAGGTTCCTGTACCCGTCACAGTATTACCATAAATGTCAACCAGTCCAGTAATTGGGGTTGATGTAATAGTTGGAGTAACTGTTGTATATTTATAATAATATGATCCAGAGGTCGTCGTTGCTGAAGTAGATACTGTTAATGTAGTAGAATTGGTTATAGCTGAAATCAATAGTTTCTCTTGTGTGGCAATTACATGAATATAGTCTCCAACTACAAATGAAGTTGTAAATGTAGTGTCAGTTCCAGTAATCGTTGTTCCACTTACGCTAACAGTTCCATTCAATACAGTACTCTTGTAGACGGACTGGCTTACTCCAGGATCAATTGATAATGTTTCTAAAGAAACAGCTTGATTATTTTCGACAACAGAGTTTGAAAGATTATCTAGAATATTATATTTTGTCGTAATACTATTACCAGTAATAGTGAATCTATCATATGAATCTGATATAGTTTTATTTTTTGTTAATCCATAAATATTAACAAGACCATTTACATTCATGTCAATATAATATGGTAGTTGTACAACACTAGAAGGTCCCATATTACTTATATCGTCGCCAGCATTACTATTAAGATAATGAAATACTATGCCAGTTCCGGATGTTGCATACATATGTAAACGTTTATTAGAAAGATCATATGAATTATACGGAGCAAATGAAGTTGTAGTATCTAATGTATCTATATTATACGTAGTTGAACCATTTGCACCTTCAAATTGGCAAATCATAGTGGTACATGGATCCATAGTAAACTGTTTTTCGCATGGAATAAATTCGGAAGTATACTTTCCATAATTACTAATCTTTAGTGAATCTACATAAAATATATTCGATGAACTGGATGATTGGAATAGATAAACTGGCCAAAGTACCATTTGATTAATTGTACCAAGTTTTGATAGATCAATTGCCATCTTTCCATCTATAAACACATAAGCATTAGAACCATCATTACTAATTGCAAAATGTTGCCATTTGCCTCTTACAAATGGAATTAGAGAGTTATAGCTATTAGAATCTACTTTAGCTACAACATTATTAGATGCATTATAGTAAATTTGAATTCCTATGCTATTAAAATTAACAATATTAACGTCCCCACCAAGATTGGATACATTAATCCAACACTCAATTGTAAATGTTTTATTGAATTGAACATTATTTACACTCAAGTAATTTGATGCAGTTACATACAAACTTGATGATCCAAATTTATAGTTTGTAGTACTAAGAGTTGATCCAACAGTTGGCATTGTCATTGTGACCCCGGAAGTTTGTGCACATGATTTATCAACTACAAGATCTGTATCACTAATGATATCCATAATTCTAAAATTAATATTTTCTACAGAAATGTAGTTACCAATTGTAAGATTAGTAAAAGTCGTACCAGTACCAAGTAAGTGAGATCCATTTACAGTAACGGTACCAGTAATTCTACTTCCACAATAAATTGCATTGCCAGTACTATTGACAGATGAGAAATCAAATGTCTGATTATTTAATGAAATATTATCATTGTCTGTAGCATTTCTTGCATTAACATATGAAATTGTATATTTGTGATTGTTAATTTTTGTAATCTGACCAATACTAGAATAGCCTGATGGATAACCTGATGCAGAGCCAAATGCAACTGAGTCCCATTTTAGACCAGTTGAAGCAGTCGAATCAGCAAGAAGGTATTTGTCTTTATTACCAACTGGTAATGTGGTTAATGAATATTGATCAGTTGCTACAAGTAGATCACCTTTAGAATATGATTTAATCGATGTACCACCTGATTTAGGACCTATAGGATTTGTTAATGTCATGGAACCATTAATAGTCATGGTAGTAAATGTAGCATCAGGCGCACTTGCACTACCAATTGGATACGGTGCTTGAAACAATGATGGTAAGTTGGACGGTACTAAAGCTTTGCTATTAATACTAGAATTTAGTGCTTCTGTATTAGTTGCGCCAGTAATAGATTCATTTGTTTGTGGTGGAGCCGGGCTATCAACCCATTTCATTCCAAATGGTTCCTTAGAATCTGCTTGTAAAAACTGTCCATCTTTACCAGAGCTTAATTTTGAAATAACACTGGATTCGCTTGCTACAAGAATATCGCCCCTGTTGAATGAGTTAATACCTAATCCACCCTCATTTACTTGTAAAATATCGGTAGTTAAATTGAGAGTGTTAGCTGTAACATTTGTAAATTTAGCAGACCCAGGATTAGAACCACCAATAATTGAAGGAGCTTGTAATGAGTTATATAATTCAAATGGGCTAACTACTTTGTTATTTACAGTACCTGCCGAAATTTCACTACCCATTGCAATAACATCACCTTGAACTGAATCAGCCGTAATGTTAGTAAAAATAGAATTATTAGGAGTCTGTAGACCGATTTTACCAGGATTGTTTAAAACAGACAAAAGCGTTAAAGGAGTAATAATTTTACTTGAAGATACTCCAGCAATTGCGGTTTTAGAATCAGCAATAACATTACCTGCAAAATCAGTCATTGTAACAGTGGTAAAGTTAGCATTAGTACCAGAATTACCTAAACTGGTGAATAACGATAATGCTAATTTTGCACTAAATGGAGTAACCACTTTATTTGTAACAATACCATCTTTAATTTCTTTTGGTGTTGCGATTACACTACCAGTAATTTTTGCAACATTCAAGTTGGTAGTAGTTGCATTTTGAATATTAGCCTTGCTAGCTGTTATAGTTGTGCTCATAATGTGTTATATATATAAATGACCGAAAAAAAAGATTGATCTATATTAACTAGTTTTTTTACGTATAAAGTACTTACATATAGAATGCAGCTGGAGTTCCAGCTATTGTTGTATTTGGATATGTGGAACCGGTTGCTCCAACAAATGAAATCGTCGAAGTACCATTTATCTGTGGAGTATCGATATATTGGAAACTATTAACGGCTCCAGTGGTTAACATCTCGTTATATACTTGATTATAGTTATATTCCGAATTATCACTTACTCTCATTAATGCTCCAAATGGAGATGAATCAACAGTGTTAAGAGCTAGTCTATATCTATTAATATGCAGTGGCATAATAGAACTATTGTTAATACCAAATGATGTAGTACCTCCACCTGCTGATTGATATCCTAATGCATTATTTGCAGTGGTGATAACACAAATATTTTTCATTGGATAGTATTTTCTCATAAATAATTCATTACTTGTATTGTTTTCAGAACTCATAAAGAGAGGTAATTGTTTATAACTTGAAGCCGAATAGTTGGTAGGAACAGTGAACATTCTGTCTCCATTTGCTAAATTTCTATCTGTGACAAAATAAGCTGGCGGTAATGACGGAATACTTGAAGCCACTAAATATACACTGTAAACTTTGTTGTAGTAAAATCCACCACTATATAAAACAGTACGTAGTCCAATTTCACCAGTTGCAAATGCTGTTGATCTAAAGCTATTTAGTGAGATAGTATTTGAATCTACAGTTGATACACTTGTTGGTACTGAGAAATTACTTGCGTATTTCACAGTATTGGAAATTCTAAAATCGCTAATATGTAATGGCGCATTTGTAGTTATAGTACTACTGCTTCCAATGAGTATTGAACTCAACGCTCCTGTAGAAACATTACTTGCATACGAAATGACGTTTACTCCGTCAAGGTAAAGATTGTAAACAGATCCTGTAAATACTAAAGCCACATGTGACCATTTTGATAATGTAAATGTAGTAGAAATATTATATACATTGCCCGTAGGAGTAGTTAAAATTATACCTTCTGGATATTTGGCCTGTATTGAAATACCATTGCTACTAATTATTGGTGTATTTCTGAACACACTATTAAATTGAGATAGATACATCCAGAAATCAATAGTCCATGAATCCGGCTGAGCAGTAATTACATTTATTAGATTTGACAATCCAGTTACAGTTGTCGAGTCTTTGATAACAGAATAAGTACTGTTTCCAAATAATTGAGTAACTGGAGCAGTGGGTTTCATCACTTCTTTTGTTGACCAAGTGACTCCATTAACGTCATCATCTGCAGTTAACATTAAAGTCGAAGATGATCCATTAAATCCATTGAGTCCTAATGTATAAGAATCTTTAATAAAATCAGTATTCAAAACATTAAATGAAGATGGATATCTTGCAATATTACTTACTCTGAAATTATCAAAATATCCGAATGCACTACCATTTGTATTATAACCGAGTACTAAAGTCGAAAAGAACTCACTTGGTAGACGTAAAGTATTATATGTGGTAGTACTAGCGAGTAAACCATTTACATAAACTGATATCGATCCAATTCCATCATTTTGTAATACTACATGATTCCAACTGGATGCATGATGATAAACAATAGATCCTCCTGTAGTACTCGCAGCAATACTCACTGTCGAGTTATTGAGAGTGAGGGATAATGAATTACTATTTAGAGTTAATCCATTTGATCCAATAGAATTTGTACCAAATGATCCAAATATAGGCTGACCGTTTAAGAATGATCTTGGATATACATATGTCTCAATAGTCCATGGCTTAACAATGTTTACAAGATTACTAATTGCAATATTGCCACCTCCTACAAAATATCCAGATGCTGTACCAAATTTCTTTAATGATTTATCAATTGTTACCAAATTATTGGAATTGATTCCTAATGAGGTCTTTGTATTAATCAAATTATAGTTAATATCTTGACACATAGTTAATTTCTTAGATCCATTAGGACCATTGAAATGATTCAGTGAAATAGTAAAGTTATCATTTACGAATTCAGAAGTTTGTGGAGTGAAGTTTGTTAAATATCTTGAAATATTACTAAATCGGAATTCATCAATATATCCATTATATGATGGGTCACTAAGACCACCGAGAACAAGATACCTAAAATTAATACTACCAACTTGAAATGATGTCGCAATACCATTAATATATACTCTAATTGAGTTCATTTCTGAGGAATAGACAACCGCAATATGATTCCATGCACTTTCGATAAATCTGCCTGTATTTAGATTATTAATTGTAGAGTATGATCCATTGTTAAATGTACCAACACCTAGAACTAGTGTGCTTCTACCAATATATAATGTAAATGTATGAGCATCGAACATACTATTTGATAGTAAACATTGACCATATTGACCGGATGATAAATATGCCCAAAATTCTATTGTGAAATTATTTGTTGATGTCAGATACTTATTATTTGTAACGACTGCACACATTTGAGAACCATTAAATGATAAACTGCTTGATCCAAATTTACTTGTGGTAGTAGAAATTGTTGGATACTTATTTGAATCTATATTTCCACCTATAGCAACAAAATTAGAAATTTCATTAGGAAACTGTAGAAGGTCATTTGAGTCAGATAAATTACTTGAACCTACACAATTGAAGTTGTTAAGACATACCGTGTATTCATCACAAATTGGAGGCTCAATGAGAACTCCAGAATAGAAAGTGTTTGGAATTGCATTTCTGGCAACCGTACTTACTCGGAATCCATCAATATAACCTGATAATCCACTGGTTGTTGAACCGTCCCAGCCACCAAATTTAAATTGAGTGAATACATAAGGATCAACATTCGTAGAATTACTAGTCGTAAATCCAATACCGTTAAGATATAGATAGTATGCATTACCATTCTTAGATATAGAAATATGATTCCATTTGTTTTCGACTACAAAGGAGTTTCCTGAATTTAATGAAGTAACGTTCCAACTGGTACCGTTACTTAATTTTAGATTCAACTGATTACTACTGTTAAGATACAATCCAAGAGCTCCAAAGTTTGATTTACTTGCGGCGGTTGATGTTAATATATATCTATTAATAGATGATTTGTTACTAATGCCTCCTGTTGAATATAACCAAAACTCAATTGTCCAGTTATTAATGGAACTCACTGCTACGTTAGATACTGTAGGTGTATTGATATTTCCATAAAACGCTAGCGCTCCACTATCAAATTTAACAACTGATGATTGAACCTCATTCTTACGTCCTACATCAATATAACCTGCAGTTGCGCTTCCAGTTATTGTAGTTACTACTTGAGATGTATTAATCGATTTAATAGCTCCTGCACCACTAGAACTTACAGTATATATAGTACCTGATGGGGCCATACACAAACTAACTACATTTGTAATTGATGCATATGTGGAAACCGTTGCGGATGAGTCAAATTTCTTTACTAAACCAACTCCTTTATCAGCGACATAAATATTATTTGAAGCATCAATTTTAATACCTGTTGGTAAATTAACAGCATTCGAAAAAGTTGATGTAGTTCCTGTGGATAAATTAAATCGTGAGACTTTTTGATTAAATGGAGTAACTCCGTATAAATATCCATCAGAACTCACAACCATTTTTACAATATCTGTAAAGTTACCATCAGTATTTATAGTAGTTAATACGCCAGACGACGTATATTTAATGATCTTACCTTGAGACGTTTCCATTACATATAAAGTATTGGCAGAGTCTACAGCAACTGCTCTGAATACACAATTAATATCATTGTTAACAATCGTCGCGTTCGACGTACTTCCAATTAGAGTGGTTTTAGTACCACTAGAATTAATAGTAGAAATCTTTCCTGATTCACAAACATAGAGAAGACCAGTAGATTGTAAATACCCTAAACCAGATGCATTTGTAAACGTAGAAGTTGCAACTAGTGTACTAATAGTACCTCCTGATGTAATTTTTCGGATTCCATTACTTTCTATAATATAAATGCTATCAGAACTATCAACCTTAATTCCCAAAGGATTACTAACTGTTGAATTTGCCAATGTTGAACCATTTGTTGAACTCGAAGTACCTGCGGAACCAATGAAAATAGAAACCATTCCATCAGGAGTAATTTTTTTCACTCGATTATACGATGATTCGGTAACATACATATTTCCGATGGAATCAAAAGCACAGTAAGAAGGAGAAACTTGCACATTTGTTCGATAACCACCAATAAAAGTACTTGTAGATGCGTTTCTGTTACCAGCAAAATTTGAAACGTGACCACTACTATCAATCTTACGAATCATGTTATAACCAGTATCACATACAAATAAATTTCCTGACGAATCAAATGCAATGCCAGTAATACTACTGAAATATACACTACTTGCATGGCCTTCAACTGGAGCACCATATGTATACGTTGGTCCACCAATTGAACTGTTAGTACCGGCATATACAGTAAATCTACCACTTGTGTTAATTTTATAGATATTATTTGCATTAGATACAAATACATTGTTATTCGAATCAATTGCAATTCCTTTCAGTCCAGAAAACCCTTGAGCGAATGTTATTATCATATTTGAGCTTCGAAAGAGCTTTCTAACTGTTCCATTGCTAGTTTCAAGTATGTACATATCACCAAACGAATCAAATGCAACATCACCAGGAATATGTAAAGTTGCAGACGAAGTCAAAGTTGCTGAGGATGGCAGAGTATTGATATTATTTACACCTCCACCAAATAATTTATAAACATTGCCATTGCTTATTGTGATTTTGTAAACTGTATTAGTTGAGCTTACATAATCATTTACATAGAGATTATCATTTGAATCAATGCACATACTACTGTAGAACGATCCAGCATTTGTCAAGTCATTAAAGATAAAGTTAAACGGAGTGCTTACATTACCTTCTGTATCTATTTTACGAATTATATTGTTTGAACTATCTAATACGTAGAGATTTCCAATGGAATCCATTACAATATCTGTTGGGGAGTTAAATCGTGCTGCAGTCTTTTCAATCATATTAGTATTTAAATTCCAAGAACAACCCAATTTGCCATACATCGTGGTATCTTCTGCAACACTACTATTAAAATGATTTAATGATAAAGTAGATGTATCTCTATAAAATGGTGCGATAGGTGCAGGGAACGTCTGAGTATATCTTGCACAGTTACTTACTCTAAATTCATCAATGTATCCATCAAAATTCTTGCTAGAATCAGAACTCCATACAAAATTACTTCCAATATTAATGGTAGACATATATGTAATAAATCGTTTTGCTAAATTTGAGTCAAGAGTACCATTAATGAAAATCTTCCAACCTTCCATCATTGAATAGGAAATAGCAATGTGGTTCCAGGTTTCAATTGATATAGCTGCTGAAGTAAGTGTATTACTATATTGTGACCATGATGATCCATTACCCAAATAAAACCCTAGTTTATTACTATTTGTATGATCAATAACAAGCTGGAATACAAAATTTGCATTTGCAGAGAATATAGTGGAATATGTAGCACCATTACTTTTCAAGTAAACCCAGGATTCAATACAGAAATCCTCAATAGTAGTAGATAGCCCGGTAAGTCTTGCGTAACTATTATTAGTACGATCACATAATAAACTACTTTCACCAAACATAAAAGCATTAGTACTTGTTGAAGATGAACCGAACGTTGTCCATGAGGGTCCGCTTGCCTGTGATAAAGCATAGCTATTGGTATCCTCGCAATCATTAAGATTAACTGAAAGATCATTACCATTGAAGTGATTTAGTATTAACATACTAGAATCTCTTATTGATGCTACCTCTTTTGGAATGAAAGTTGTTGTATATTTTACATCATTACTGATCATAAATTCATCAATGAATCCATTAAATAATCTATTGGACATGATATTAGATTTACCAATATATAAATTGTTGAAAACTGAACTACCAATGTTATTACTTGCTATGCCAATTGCGGTTTTAGTACCATTTACATACAAATTATAGTCGCTACCAGTATACACAACAGCAATATGTGACCATACATTCACCGCGATCGTATTCGTACTGGTTTGATTGTTTACGATATCTCCTGCAGATGATGAACCAGTTGATACACTGATATAACCGGATGATGTTAATGTAATATCAAATAATCCATTAACATTCGATACTATAGTTGAATCAATACTAAGATCCGTCGGATTCATCCAGAAGCTCAAAGTCCATTGCGAAGGAGTATTTGGTCCAGATTGAATACTTGCAAATGCATTATTTGATCTTAAGAGAGATAAACTACTAACGCCAAATTTATAATTTAAGCATGAAATTTTTGCACCACTGGAAGTCCATGTGTATGATGGACTTATATTTGAGGTTTTTCTGGTTAAGCCTAAATCTACATCATCACTGGAACTGATATCATACTGTGAAGATGGAATATCAAAATGATTAAGAAGAATAGTTGATGCATCTCTGGTGAATGCAGATGCTGCAGGAGTAAATGTAGAAGAATATCGTACAGTACTAGAAAGTCGGAGTTCATCAATGTAACCAGAAATATAACTTAAACTATTTGCGTCATAACCAAATGTCAAACTAGCTATTGACACTATAGCATTTGCTACACTTGCAACGGAAGTACCATTAAGATATAATACAATAGTTCCTCCAGTAGATGTTATAGCAATATGATTCCATGTGTTAGTAGTCATATTAGTAGATGATTGATTCGTTAAATCCCACGCAGAACTATTGGTAGTTGCAGACAATACGAGAGTACCAGACGAATTGATATCAAGTTTGAGTCCATATGTACTTGTTGTAAATATGATACCGGAAGCAAGAGTATTTAATTTCAACCAGAATTCAAGAGTATTAGAAACCGATCCAGATGGAATATTAGTGATAGTAAAGTACGAATTATTAAAATATCCAGAACTGAATCCAAATTTCGCGTTATCTACAGATGATGTAAAACCATTCATATTATTATAAGTATAACTTGATGTTTGAGAAACACTTGTAGACTCCATAAGATTTGATAACTTTCCAAGATCTGTATCAAAATGATGTAACAGAATTGTATTAGTATCACCGTTAAATCGTGTAGCTGTAGGAGTAAATGAAGCAGAGTATCTTGCAGTATTTGAAATTCTTAATTCATCATAATACATATCACTATAGCTACTAGAATCGGATCCAATACAAAGGGAATTAAATGCATTTGAACCTATTGAACCCGCGGTTAAGGATATTACGGACGAACCATTAACAAATACAGTGTACACAGTTCCATTATATACTAATGCAACATGATACCATGTACTCAATGAAACAATATTATTTGTAGCTGATTGTGCAGAAGTGAATGTACTACCATCGGTGCTAACACTTAATGTTAATTTACCATTGTTATTAGCAGTTAACTTAAACCCATTTGATACCGTACTAAATAATGGTGATTGTAATCTATTCAATGATACAGCATTGACAAATGTTTCTACTGTCCATACCGAAGGAGTATTTGGTAAAGTATTTATAATCAAATTATTCTTATTTGCCAACGAACTATTTGTAGTATACAATGCGGAATTTCCAAATTTAACTGTATTATTGGTACATACGCAATTATTATTTGTGTACGAGTATAAACCATAATTAACTAATTGTATATCAGAAGGATCCATTTTGAAATATGGTGATATAGTTACCGATGGAACTGAACCATTAGTCATCATTGCGTTAGTTACAGCTGCTAAATCGGTATCATTTAATTGTCCATCGTAAACATATAAATATTGCAAGCCCATTCCAGATCGATTAAAGAATATACCCTCATAACCAATTGCATTATTTGTACTACTGAATGGAGTAATAGCAGAACCTGTATTTGTCAATGTTGTTAATAATGATCCATTCAAGTACGCATTACCATGACCATTATTAGCTACTCTGAATGCAAATGTGCTCCATTTATTTCTATTCGCTGGAGCAAAAGCCGCATATGCAGTATTTGCTCCCATTGCAATGGAGTATGTATTTTGGTTAGTTGCTACAAAATTGATGTTTCCTCCACCAAGTCTATAAAGAGTAGATATCCCACTATCATATCTCTTAAATAGTTTTACAAGAACCGTTATTCCTGATGAACCACTCATACTAAATGTTCCATTGAATGTCATATACTGAAGACGTGATGATGATAACGATACGTATTTCTGACCTCCTGATAATGAAACTGCGAGTGGTAAGTTTTCAGGAGTAGAATTTGTTGCATTTGATGCAGTTGTTGGCCACGAAGTTAATACTTCATAGTTTGTTAACTGATAATTTGCCGCATTTAAACTAATTACTGGTGATGCACTAATAGTGATACTCGTATTGTTACGGATTGAATTATTTATAGAATTAATATCTGCAAGTGATAGTAAACTATTGTAAGCATAAAATCTTGAAATATCAATATTTCCACCATTACCTAGACAAATATTGCCAAGATCACAAGTATTCATTGCGGTTGCGTTGTATGCGGATATACATAAATTACCATTTTTGTATATATTAAATGTTTTATTAGCAAAATCATAAGTTAACGTGAATAAAATCCATTCATTTTGATATATGAAATCACGACTTGAACCAGTTACATTAATATTTACAGATCCATTGTTTAGATTTGCAGACATATAACCTTGTCCATTTCTATATAAAGTAACCGCATTGTTATTACCATTTCCATTAATCACATAATCAGTGGAAATTGGATTTCTTGCAAATCTTACAAACACAGCCATTGTCAATCCTCCAGTTACTGAAGGAGTAAATGTATAAGATGATGCCAAATTGGCCATTTTACTATATTCAAACATAAAGTAAGGCATATTTAAATACCCCCCATTGGATTTGTAAATCGGTGCATTAATAGGATCAGGTTGAGTAAAATCATCACATGTAAGAACAGGATTGGTAGTATCAATATTTGCTGTGAAAGCAGTGTCTGCGTGATACAACATAAGGGTATTACGATCACTTACGTAAGGGGCAGTCTGAACACTAAATGAAGCAGTATATCTTGCAATATTGCTAATTCGATATTCGTCTATATAGCCATCATATGGACCAATTGTTCCAGACTCCCAAAAACTAGTGACTGCTATTAATGAACTATTAACCGTTTGAACTAAGAATCCATTAAAGAATGTTAAATATTGTGACCCAGTGAATACAAAAGCAAAATGACTCCAAGTATTTAAGGTCACCGTTCCAGCTCCCATAGAAATAGTACTAGTACCACCATTAGTATCACTAATCACAGGTAGTGCAATGATTATTCCATTACCAAATTGTTCCTGAGTTACATACTTGAATAGACCTCTACTCGTATTTTGCCATGATAAAGGATAATGCCAACATTCAATAGTCCAAGGACCATCAGTAATCTGAATATTATTAAGTGATAATGTTTGGCTCCCACCTTGCATATCAATACTTGATGAACCAAACTTATAAATTGAATTAGAATATATTGGAACATTGTTACCATATATATCTAAGCCGGAGGGGAATGATTTAACTAAAACAGGCTCCTCAGATGAATTTAGATCTAAAACAGTGTCATTAAAATTAAAATGATTGAGTACAACAGTATCCATATCTTTAGTAAATGCACTCGATGGAACGGTAAAAGACTGTCCGGAATATCTAGCAACACTACTTACTCTAAATTCGTCAATATACGCATCCGTTAGAGACCAACTAGAATTATTGAGAACTTTACCAATAGTTAATCCTCTAAATACACCGTCAGGAACAATAGATTCAGATGCAATTGAAAAGTCAAGAGCCCCGTTCACATATGCATTGTAACTGGTTCCAGTAAAAACTAAAGCAACATGATTCCATACTCCAGTATCAATCTGAATTGTACCAGATCCACTGACGGTACTTACATTTGGATTATAAGTATTATTCGTTATAGCGTAAAACGAAAGAATACCAGATCTGTTCATTCCAAATCTAAATATATCAGTGCTACCTCTATTAGTTCCTAACAAACAGTTATAATCCTTATGAATACCATTTATGTACACCCATAACTCCATTGTCCAGGCAAAATGTAAATTGGTGAGACCATTGATACTAGAGTGCATATGAGCAGATACACCACTATTTGCAATATTCGTAGTGTTTGACCCTCCTTTGAATTCTAAACTTGAGGTACCATATTTTTTCTGAATACTTGAATATACTGGTACACTAGCAGTCCAAACTACTCCACTAACTTGTTCTCCACTACTGATACTAGTAGTAGAATTAAATGTATTCAAACATAAAGTATTTACATCCTTTGTGAATGTATTGGCTGGAGTAAAGTTTGCTGAATATCTAGTGGTATCACTTATTCTAAAGCTACCAATGTAACCTTCATAACCTACGGTTCCAGTTCCACTACTATTTGATCCACCAATCATTAATTGATCCCAAATATTTGAGACAATAGGATTTGTAACATTTGCATTTCCTGCATTTGTAAAATCCCCATTTACAATAGCTTTATAAGAACTACCATTGTATTGTAATGCAATATGATTCCATGCATTGTTTGTTAATAGACCACTTGGATTGATAGAATTATTGGGTGTTGATGCATCCGTATAATTTGTGGTGGCAAAATTAAATGTTATTGAAAAGTTAGAGTTTATAACCAACTGAATCGCGTTATTATTCAACCAATTCGTTAAAATACCATAATTTGTACTAGTTTGAAGATTTGGATATAACCATATTTCAATCGTCCAATTTCCAGATGGAACGCTTACGCCAGAAACATATACTGACTGACTTCTAGTAGTAGTATTTGAAAGGTACAATGCATTACTAGATGATGGAGGAGACACTGTTCCTATTAATGAATTGTCCTTTCCTGACCATGAAGGTACTGATGTAAACGCGGTTCCCACCGTTAATGATGTATCACTTGATATTCCTGTGATAGATCTTGATTGACCATTGATAGTAATAATATCCCCTGTTTTAAATTCTTTTCTAAATTGAGTATTATTACCAACAACGGTTGTTCCGGATACGCTGGATAATGTACCTGTTACAGGATCTAATAGCATACCATTTGGACCAGTCTTATGGAAACTAATAGTTGTCGGCTGTTTTACCTGAATAGTATCAGTACCAATAGAATTTTTCACAACTGCATAAGGAATGCTATATTGAGTTTTATTAATTTGTTTAGGATAACCAATGTCAACATAGTCATTTGCAAGTTCAGTATTCTTAACAATTGAAACAATATTAGAAGAAACATCGACTTTAATTGGTAATTGTATCATGGTAAAAGAACTAATACCAGATGGGATATCAACTACTGTTTCCCCATTAGTAACATCACGCGTGGAAAGCATTGAGACGCTAGTACTACCATCAGTAAACCCATAAACAGAATATCTAGTATTTGGTGAATATCCACCTCGTTTATAAGATGTTGAACCAAAGACAATGTTGGCATCATCAGTTTCATTAAAATCGGGAGATTCAAAATGTTGTAGACTAATAGTATTTGAATCCCAGGAGTATTTACTGGTCGGAATGGGATATGTACTTGTAGAATAACGAGCGATATTACTTACTCTGAATTCATCAATATATGATATATTTCCACCAGACTTGATAGAACCAAATAATACTTGTTTAAGATTGTATATTGGAATATTAGGTTGACCACTGGAAGATATATATTGTCTACCTCCATTGATAAATACACTATAAAAACTTCCATCATAGCATATCGCCATATGAACAAAACCAGTTGCGCTAGGATTATAGTTTGTACTAGTTATTACCGAATTTGAACCATTTGTGATAACAAATGTTACATTATCACTACTAGAACTATTTCTATAAAGATTGAAATAGCCTGGAATCTGGAAAATTGAACCAGACTGTCCTCCAGAATTATGAGTATACCATAATTCATACGTCCATGTATTAAGTGTATTTGTTCCTAAGTCAACCTTAAACATTGTGTCTTTAGAATTAATATAACCTGCTCCTACTCCAAACTTACCTTGATTTAATCTAAAAGCAGTTTTTGAGGTTGCCGTTGCTTGTTCAAGAGCTAATTTAGAAGTCCAAGTATTAACTGATTGACTAAGTGGACTATCAATAGTTAAGCTTGTATTTGATGCAATTGCAGTAATTTGTCTGGCAGCATTGAACTCATTAAAATAGATTACATCTCCGACTCTAAAAGTTGTTGTGAATGTGGTACTAGAACCAATAATATTGTAAGGATCAGCGGAGTTTACACTTACGGATCCACTTAAAGTTGCACTTTGCATAATTCCACTATTTTGATTAACAGTGGAAGGACTTACATCAACAATCAAATTACTTTTGTTAAATGTATCTCCTACATTGTTGCTTACTGATACATTGTTGAATGACCAAGAGGTACTACTGACCTTTTTAGGTTTAGTTAATGAAGCATTATTTGTAATAGAAGCGGTACTTCCACCTCCACTAGAAGGAGTTGCCCATAAAATACCAGCTGCAGAATTTGGATCAGTTTTAAGATATTGACCATATGTGCCGGTACTAAGTTTTGATAGACCACTACTAGATCCTACAATGAGATCTCCCGCCTGATAACTACTAATTCCAGTACCACCTTGGCTTAATGTCAAGGAATTACTAATATTAAGTGTACTGTTTACATTAACGTTTCCAAAATTACCAGTATTTGGAGTTACTGAACCAATTGGATATGAGCGACTACTGACATATGGAATCGTACTTGGAGGTAAAGCTTTATCTGTAATATTAACATTAAGTGATTCAGTTGAAGATGCAAATAGAGGTTTAGCATTAGTATTGATACTTTGACCCGCTGATTGCCAATCTACACCATAGGTGGACTGTGTATTACTTCTTAAATACATATTAGATCCACTTACAGGTAGTACGTTAACAGTTGAGCCACCTCCGCCTACAAGAAGATCGCCTTTTGCGTATGAAGTTCTACCGAGTCCACCTTGTACAGAAGTTATTGGGTTAACAAGAGTAAGATAATCATTAATTGTTAAATCAGTGAATACTGCAGAACTTGGTGTAACAGAACCAATTGTTGGTGGTTTTTTAAGCATATTAACAAATGAATACGGATTTATGATTTTATTTTGTGCATATCCAATCATTGTTGTTACTTCAGTTGCATTAACATTTGTTGATCCATTAGTCCCATTAAAGTGATTAAGTACTAATGTATTTGGATCCCTGATAAATTCTACTGTGGAAGGAGTAAATGAACTTGTATAACGCGCAATATCACTAATTCTTAATTCATCGATATAACCGTTCATATAATCAGTATTCCATTCCCAATCACCAAAACGTAAACTTGTCCATGCACTTGCATTTACTGCTTTTGAACTAAGTGCGAGTGTAGTTTTAACTCCATTAAGATATAATGCATATTCAAATCCATTATATTGTAAAACAAAATGATTCCAAGTATCGGCCTCAACCGTATTTGTTGATGATTCATAGAAAACTATATCCCATGCAGAACCATTACTACTTAAAAAGATATTAACCTTCTTGTTAACAGAATCATAATTTGCTGCCATACGATACTCATTCATATTACCAATAAGGGTATTATTTGAACCAAAACTAGTTACATTAAACCAGAATTCAATAGTCCATTCAGTTGGAAATGTTGAAAATGTAGTCTGAATATAGTCTCCAGAATTCAATAATGCAATACTTGTTGAACCCATTTTAGTTTTAGTATTTGACATTTGAGCAGAACCTGCAACAGTCCATGAATATGATGGAGTAAAAGTTCCAGTTTGACTACCATCTACATCGCTTATAGTAGCTAGAACACTGCTTGTTTCTACAATATTTTGTGTTTGAATATTTTGAAATTGTGCAGAATTTGCAGTTCCACTACCAATTACTGGAGGGTTTAATAGCGCAACTCTAGCACCAAATGGATTTATTGCTTTAGTATTGTTAGTACCCGCTAATGTAACTTTAGTATCTGCAATGGCTAATCCACTAATTAGGTTAGCATTTACATTATTAAATACACCAAGAGCAGGATTATTGAAACCAATACTACCTACCGAACTAAATATATTAGCTAAAGATGATGGTGTTACAATTTTGAATTTATCGGTTGCTGCTGTGATATCAGAAGTACTTGCAATTGATGTTCCTCCCAAACTCGTACAAGTAATATTCTTGAAATTGCCAGTAGTTATGTTGAAGGTATTTGCCGAAATGGATGTCATTAGATTATTTATATATATAGCAGGATAAAAAATTGTAGTTTATGATATATTCATCCAATACGAAAAAAAAACGTTTATAGGTATATTTTTTCAGCTATTATCGATATGTTAACTTAGAAGCTGTTGACGTAATAGCCTTGTACCGCGACCTTGGCCATAGAGCCGCTTGTATTCTTGTTAACTAACATGTATAAGTTCTTGCTGGATGCATTAAGAGTGGCTGGTACAGTATTAAAGAATTCACCGTTTCCAGATACATAGAGATGATTGGTTGAGAATGTACCTGATAGACTATTACTTAAAGTAATATTGTTAGTACTACTGGCTTCGTTCTTGAGATAAAGACTTACCATAGCAGTATTTGCGGTTTTTGGTACTACAAGATTAGTAGAAACTGCAACATATGAAGTAGTAGTTACAGTGGTAGTAACTTGTGGACTCAGAATATTTACAAAATTATCACTGTAAATAGCAAAGACTACATTTCCAGAGGCATCAGTGGTAATAGCATGAGTAAGTTGTCTTACGTTACTTGTGGAGTAACCAGTTGGAAGATTGATGAGAGTATCATTGTTTGCAGTGGATCTGGTAGACAATACATAACCTGGAGTGGTTACATCACCAAGAGCATAGATATAGTAATGAGTCTTTGGAGCAAGACCACCATTCTTGTAAGATAGACCAGTAAGATCAGTTGCAAATGCAGATTCAAGAGTAATGGTAGAATCACCGGAAATAGAAACAATTCTACGTCCTTCAGTACCAGCATAAATGACATCACCTGCAATGAAATCTGTTGCAAAACTAGTTCCAGTACCAGTTACAGTTACACCAGAAGTGTCAATAGTACCATTCAAGTAATCACCTTGAGCAATACCATTAAGTACTCCTACATTAGAAATATCTAGTACTCTGGAGGATGTGATAATGATGTTGTCAGTGTTTGCTGCATTTCTAGCATATACATATGGCATAATGTATTGACTACTAGTTTGATAAACTGGATTTCCACATCTGAGATATCTTTGTGGAAGGAGCACTCCCCATTTAAGACCCGTTGTTTCAGAATCAAGAGCATAAAGTTGAGTGTAATTTGCGCCAACATTTACTTTATTGAGAGTACTTGGATCAGAAGCTGCAATAATGTCACCCTTGTTGTAAGTACTAATTCCAGTACCACCTTGTGCAGGGGTAACTTGAGAATCAAGAGTAAATGTTCCATTAATTGTAATATCAGTTAAAGTTAAACTATTTGCTTGAATATTATCAAAGTAACCATCATGTTGAGTAGTAGAATCACCTACATTACCATAGAAAGCAGTATTTGCTGTACATGAGAGGAAAGTTGCATTGTTTGGACCAGCTGCACCAATTTCAGTTGGTTTACTAAGTACATAAGTAAGAAGTTCTGGAGTTACTATCTTATTGTTTGCGGCTGGATTTGTAACTGCGTCATCAAGATAGCTATCATGTTTAGCGTTAGTTCCTATAGCAGCACCAGCAATAGTATCAATAGTAAGGTCATTAAAGGTTGCATCAGTTGTTGCGGAACCAATTGGTACAGTTGGTGCTTGGATAAATGTTTTGAGAACTCCATAATCAATAATCTTAGAATCAGTAGTCGTTAATGCAAGATCAGCATCAGTTGCAATAGCATCACCAGCAAGACTTGTTGCAGTAAGAGTTACAAACGTTGCATTTCCTGGTTTAGTAGCACCAATTTCAGTTGGCTGAGTTAAGAAATCCACAAGAACACTTGGACTTACAACCTTGTTCGTTTGTGGGGTTGCACCAGTAAGGTCATCTGTAATTGCCATGACATCACCGGTGATAGTATCAGCCGTAAGATCACTAATAACAGCAGCCTTCTTGTTAACCGCATCACCAAGAACACCAGTAAATTGAGTATTAGCAATAATGTTAGTACCAATAATTTCATTAGCAGTGGTTTCACCAATTACTCCTGGATTCTTTTGCCAGTAATCAAAGAAGAATGGAGTTACAATTCTGTTATTTGGAATTGGAAGAGCAGTGAAATCAGTTGTTGCATCTGCAATCATATCGCCTTGTACAGTTACGCCCTTAATATCATTAAACACACCATTACTATTAGTAGTATCATCACCAATTGCACCATAGATAGTACCAGTTACAGTAACATCAGTGAATTTAGCAGTATTTGCAGTATCAGAACCGATTTCAAGTGGTTTAGCAAAGAGTTGTGAAAGAACATCAGCTGGAACAACCTTGTTAGCAGGTGGAGCAACATCAGCAACATCAGCAACATCAGCATATTCAGCAAGAGCATCACCAGTGAAAGCATCTACAGTAAGATTTGCAATGAAAGCATCACTCTTAGCAACACTAGTACCAAGAATACCAGTGAAATTTGTGGTTGCTTCAACAACGGTACCAGTCATTTCAGATGGAGTTACGGCACCAATTGGTTGTGGAGCAGTAAGATAAGCTTGAAGAGCACTTGGAGTTACAATCTTATTATTAACTGGAGTTGCACCAAAATCAGTTTTTGCAGAATCAGGATCTGCAACAACATCGCCAGCAATAGTTTCAGCACTAAGATCAGTTACAAATGCAACATTGGCAACAGTGGAACTTCCAAGAGCACCATATAAGTTATCACCAGTAATGTCAGTACCAGTAATTGTATTCTTTGCCGTAGAAGTACCAAATGGAATTGGATCATTAAATAGATCAGTAAGTCCCTTTGGAGTAATAAGAAGATCTTCAGCAATACCAGCTTTAATGGTTGCAAGATCAGCAATAACGTCGCCAGTAATTGTATCGGCTGCAAGAGCAGTAAATGCACCACTATTTGGAGTAGTTGAACCAATTGCAACTGGAGCAGCAAGATGTTCATTAAGAGTCTTAGCATCGACTAATTTTGCCACAGTAGCATTAGTAACATCAGTAGTAGTTGCAAGAATTCCACTATCTTCATCAAGACTATCTGCTTTGAGTACAGCAACTGTTGCATTTTGCTTAGTAACATCAGAACCAAGAACACCAGCAATACTAGTGCTTGCAGTAAGAACTGTGAAATTACCTTCAGCTGGGTTACTAATACCAATATTAGTTGGACTATTAGCAAGATATTCAACAAAATTTTGTGGTGTTATTACCGTGGGGTTATTATGCACAATTCAGCACAACAGGCTTAACAATGCTTTTTACCACACCACCATTAGTTTTAGCTAAACTAAAACTTCCTTCGCTTGGTACTCTAGTGCCAGGAGTTTCATTCC
>JACCDM010083394.1_pt1 | contig 27654 bp, 33 predicted proteins | sample 7445851 | NCBI WGS metagenome assembly JACCDM01 (sample SAMN15323438, study PRJNA562643) | freshwater metagenome | isolation source: river surface water | place: USA:Blue River Watershed | collected 2017-08-16
AAATATCAATCTAATAACTTATTCTTCCCAGCATCTAATGGTGTTTACATTTTCAATAGTTTAGCAGATTTCTACACCGCAGCTAATCAATCATTAGCAAATGGTGGTGCACCTTCTACATTAGTTCCAGCTCGTTTTCAATTCCGTTATTCGGCATTACCAGGTGCTGTTGACCCAATGCAAACTTTGAAAACTGATAGATTAGATATCTATGGACAAGATGAATACCAAGCAACTGAAAACTTAAAATTCACTTTTGGTTTAAGAGCTGCAATTATTTCATTCGAACAAACTGCATTAGAGAATCCAGTAGTATCTGCATTGACATTTGCTAATGGTGAGAAATTCAATACTGGTGTGTTACCAAAAACACAAACTTTATTCGAACCTCGTTTTGGATTTAACCACGATGTATTTGGTGATAGAAAAACACAATTAAGAGGTGGTAGTGGTATCTTTACTGGTCGTCCTCCATATGTGTTTATCTCAAACCAAGTGGGTAACAATGGTGTGTTGACAGGATACATTGATGTAAGTGGTGCAGCTGCAACTAAATATGGTTTCACTGCAGACCCTAACAAATACTTTATTCCATCAACTCCAACTTTACCATCTACATTTGATTTAGCATTTACAGATGAGAACTATAAGTTCCCACAAGTTTGGAAATCTAATATCGCAGTTGACCAAAAGTTACCATTCGGTTTCATCGGTACTGCTGAATATATCCAAAATGTAAACTTAAACGCAGTTCATTACTATAACGCAAACTTAGCAAATCCAACTGGTAAATTCACAGGAGTTGACCAAAGAGCAAAGTATGCAGGAACTGATGCAGGTGTTAGATTAAATGGTAATGTATCAAATGCAATTGTATTAACAAATGAAGATAATACTCGTTTTAATTCTTTAACATTGAAATTAGAATATCCTTATCAAAGAGGTTTATTCGGTTCATTTGCATGGACAGTATCAGATGCTAAAGACTTTATGAGTGCAGGTTCAATCGCTAGTGGTAGTTGGACAGGTGCAAGAAGTGTTAATGGTAACAATGAGTTAAATTTATCTAATTCAGATTTCTTATCTCCAAATCGTTTAGTTGGTTTGTTAGGATATAGAATTGAATATGGTAAAGGTGCAGGTGGTGCAACATCATTCACATTAGGATATGTTGGTAATCAAGGTTCTCCATTCTCTTACACAATTGGTGGTGATATGAACGGAGATAGAATTGCTAACAATGAATTAATTTTTGTTCCTAACCAAATGGCAGATATCAAATTCGCACCATTGACAGTTGGTACAAGAACTTATACTGAAGCTGAACAACAAGCAGCATTCTGGTCTTACATCGAACAAGATGATTATTTATCTTCTCGTAGAGGTCAATATGCTGAACGAAATGGTTCATTCTTACCAATGTTACATAGATTCGACTTATCAGTTGTACAAGATATCTATGTAAATGTTAAAGGTAAAAAGAACACAATTCAAATCAGAGCAGATATCTTAAACTTTGGTAACTTATTGAATAATGAGTGGGGTGTTTCTCAAAGAGCAACTATCCCAACTATCTTAAACTATTCAACTACTAACGCAGCAGGTGAACCAGTTTATAAGTTAGCAACTCAAAAATTAGCAGATGGTTCTACTATCTTAGCTAAAGATACTTACCAATATAATTCATCAGTATTTGATGTTTGGTCGGCACAATTAGGTATTCGTTATATCTTTGGTAGATAATATCGAATCAACTATATTTATAAATAATAGGGGAGGTATTTAACCCTCCCCTTTATTTTTTTATGAAAAGATTTTTAATAAACATATTGTATAAAATTTGGGTATATCTTGTTTCTAAAAATAAGTTTCCAAAAGTATGCGAGAGAATTAATTTGTATATAAACAAATTGGAAAATGACTAAAATAGTAAATCTATTCGGAGGACCGGGTGTAGGAAAATCATCATTGGCATCTGGTTTAACTTACAAATTAAAGAAAAAACATATAACTTGCGATAATCCTTATGAATTTCCAAAGTTATTAGCATGGGATGAAAACCATTCGGCAATAAAAGACCAACTATATGTGTTGGCAAATCAACATAGAGGAATTGTGAAGAGTTATGGGAAGGTTGATTATATCATTTTAGATTCACCAATTTTACTCTCATTAGTGTATCGTTCAGTATATAGGGGTACAGAGTACCCAGCAACCTTATATGGGGAGTCTTTTGATAAAATGGTATTAGATATCCATAATCAGTATGACTCGGTAAATATAGTGTTAAGAAGAGGTATTGGTAACCACAATGAAAAAGAACGATATCAGAGTTTGGATGAATCCAAAGAATTGGACTTTAAAATAGAAGAAACACTCATTAAAAATCGAATACCATATTACGCTGTGGAAGTTGATGATAATAGTGTGGATAACATATTAAAAATTCTTAATATATAACAAAATAAATTTGGTAAATTGGGATTTTTTTCGTATATTTACTGTATAAAATGTAAAAATATATGATAAAGTATGACCCCAAAAATCCTCTAACTGATGAAGATTTAAAGAATCTATCAGAAGAAGACCTTTTCTCATATTTAGACCAACTTGCTTTACATAAACGAAAAGATTCAAAAGTAGTTGGTGCTTGGAAAGAAAAGGGTAGAGAAATATTAAAAAAGAACGGTGTTAAAAATGTAAAAACAAATCGTTCTCAATGGTTTGATTAAAAAAATAAAGTTATGGCACAAATTATCGGAAGTAAAGGACAAGCACCCCAACAACCAAAAATTGATTTATCACAAGCTAAAGAAATTGCTTGTCAAAGTTGTGGAGGTACAATTTTTGTAGGTGGTAATAAATTTTTAAAAATCCCCAAAATATCAGCAGGTACTCCTCAAGATTTATTAATTCCGGTGGAAGTTTATTTATGTGGAGATTGTGGTGAATTATGTGAAGAATTATTACCTAAAGAATTTCAAACTAAAAAATAATGCAGTTAGAAAATAACAAAGCATTTTGTATATTACCATTTGTACATTTATATGCAGAACCAAGTGGTGATATGAAACCATGTTGTATTGCAGCAGGATTTGATGATAAATTGAATCTAAAAAATATGTCTATTGATGAAGCATTTAATTCACCACAAATGAAGGAATTGCGTAAAGATATGTTAGAAGGTAAATACAATAAAGTTTGTAATGTTTGTTATGAGAGAGAAGAGATTACAGAACATTCACCAAGAATAATGTTTAATCAAAATACATTATGGGAATACCCAGAGGTGAGTGAAGATTTTTCAGTAGAATCACAATTTCAACATGTCGATGTAAGATTTTCAAATTTGTGTAATTTTAAATGTAGAATGTGTAATCATCAATTTTCATCAAATTGGTATGATGATTATTATAAACTAAAACCTGAATATAAAAAGGAAGATAAATCTCGTATTCTAAAAGTTTCCGAAACTATAGCATCTGATTTAAAACAACATTTAAATAAAATAAAAAGTATTTATTTTGCAGGTGGAGAACCTCTTATAATGCCAGAACATTATGAGATTCTAAAACATCTATATGATAATACAAAATTGGAAATTTTATATAGAGAAAATAATGGAATGATTGAAGGTTTTAAAACCAGAAATATATCCATACATTACAATACAAATCTATCAGTAATTAAATACGATGAACAAAGTTTAATCGATTTGTGGAAAGGATTTTATAGAGTATTTCTTTCTATTTCTTGTGATGGTATTGATGAAGTAGGTGAATATCAACGAACTGGTTTTAATATGGAAAGGTTTGAGGATAATCTAAAGATAATTAGAAAATACGCAAAACCTGCAAATGTAAGTGAACCATTAAATGGTTTATTATATAATTTCCAATATACCACAACGGTGATGAATGTATATCATATTTTTGATTTTATTGAATATATGATGAAAAAAGAATATATTACATCATCCGAACAAATAGATTTTTATTATTCATGGACACCATTGGAGTACTCATTAAATCAAATAAACGATACTGAAAAGGTAAAAATAGTTGATTTTATAAATGAAAATAAGGATAGATATTGTGATAAAACAAAAGAAGAATTAGATAGAATCATAGATTTCATAAATTCAGATAATAGTTTCCATCAAACTGAATTACAAAATGAGGCTAGAAAACAATATATACAAAAAATAGATGATATGCATGGGGGAAATTTTTACAAAATCTCTAAAATTAATCTATAAAAAGTTTGGAAATTCCAAACTTTTTTTGTATCTTTGTAATATAAAATAATATTAAATGGCAAGAGTAAGTTATTCTCAATATAGTATGTGGAGTTCATGTCCACAACAATTTAAATTAAATTACATAGATGGTTTAGGTGAAAGTTCTGCAAATATCCATACCATATTTGGTTCGGCAATGCACGAAACAATTCAACATTTTTTATCAGTTATGTATGGCGTAACCAAAAAACAGGCGTTGGAACTGAATTTGGAAGGAATGTTGAAGGATAAGTTAATTGAACATTTCACAAAAGAAAAAGAGAAATTGACAGAAGGTACTCCATGTACTCGTGAGGAAATCGAAGAATTCTTTGGTGATGGTAGACACATTCTACAATACTTTAAAAGTAAGATTGATAAGTTATACACTAAAAGTGGTTTTGAATTAGTGGCAATTGAAATGCCATTAAACGCAAAAATAAAAGAAGGTGTAAATTTTATTGGTTTTATTGATATTGTGTTAAAAGATTTAAGTAGTGGTGATATTATCATTATTGACTTAAAAACCTCAACAAGAGGTTGGACTGATTCACAAAAATCAGATAAAGTAAAAACATCTCAAATGTTACTTTACAAAAAATTCTATTCTGAAAAATATGATATACCATTAGATAAGATAAAGGTAGAGTATCAAATTCTTAAACGAAAAATTTCAGATAAAACCGAATACACAATTCCTCGCATTTCTAAATTTATACCACCAAATGGTAAACCGTCAGTAAATAACGCTTGGAATGGGTTTATGAATTTCGTAGATACTGTCTATGATGAAGGTGGAATAATTAAAACTGATAATTTCCCTACAAACAAATCAAAATCTTGTGATTGGTGTGAATTCAAAACAAGAAAACTTTGTCCTCTTTTTAAATAATTTTTTCGTTTTTATATATTTGTATATATTTATATAAAACAAACAATTATTTAAAGGAGAGTTATGGCAGAAACAAAACTTACAACGGTAAAAATCTTAAAAGATGTTTACTCAAAATTCAAAAAAATTTCATTCGATTCAAACATCACACTACAAAAGATTGTAAATCGTTCTTTAGAGAAATATACAATCGATGAAGAATTCAGAGATTCAATAAACGAATATACCCAATTACAAACCAGTGGTTCACAATTTTAAAAGAAAGGAAACATATCAATGCGATGGGTTATTAGTAGAATTACTATGAAAAAAACTGGTAGTGCATTTGTGGATGTGGTTAGTGGGGATATCGTACATTATTGGAAAGATTGTTATGGACAGGCTTGGTTAGCCGTAGATAGATGGGGATTTAGAGTTTCAACAAAATATTAAAAATAAAGGTTAATGGCAGAGAAAAAAAAGATTCTTTTATTATCAGATGATTTACGAATGTCATCTGGTATCGCAACTGTTTCAAAGGAATTGGTATTCGGTACATTTGATAAGTACCATTGGATTCAATTAGGAGCAGCAATAGAACATCCAGAGGCGGGTAAAGAAATTGATTTAGGCGATGATGCTAGAAAAGTAAGTGGAGTACCTGATGCTTCATTAAAAATCATTCCGTGGAGTGGTTATGGTGATGCAAATATACTTCGCGAATTAATTATGAGACATCAACCTGATGCAATTTTACATTTTACTGACCCTCGTTATTGGAGATGGTTATATGAAATGGAAGCAGAGGTTAGACAAAATGTTCCTATCTTCTTCTATCACATTTGGGATGATTTACCAGACCCAAAATACAATAGAGATTATTACGAAAGTTGTGATTGGTTAGGATGTATTTCTAAACAAACATATGGTATTGTAAAAAGAGTGGGTGATATTTCATCACCAACTATTAAATCATTAGAAGATTGGCAAGTAACATATGTACCACATGGTATCAATGCTGATACTTTCAAACCTACACAAGTACCTGCAGAATTTAAAAAGGAATTGTTGGGTGATAAAGATTACAAATTTGTTCTATTTTGGATGAATCGTAATATCAGACGTAAACAACCATCCGATGTAATTTGGGCATTTAAACGATTTGTAGATGGATTACCTGAAGAAGATAGAGATAAAGTATGTTTACTTATGCATACTGCACCTATTGACCAAAATGGTACTGATTTATTTAAAGTTGCAGAAACAATAGCACCTAATTGCGATATCAAATTTTCAGGTAGTAGAGTAAATCAAGAACAATTAAACTGGATTTTTAATTTAGTAGATTGTACAATCAACATTGCAGGTAATGAAGGATTCGGATTGACAACTGCAGAATCAGTAATGGCAGGTACACCTATCATTGTAAATGTGACAGGTGGGTTACAAGACCAATGTGGATTTAAGTTAAATGGAAAATATTTAACTGCCGATGATTATGTAAAGATTGGTTCATTGCACGATTGGAGAGAGTGGGAAGATAAAGTAACACACGGTGAATGGGTTAAACCAGTATTTAGTAAAGTTCAAACACTCGTAGGTTCAGTTCCAACTCCATATATCATCGATGATAAGGTTGATATTTATGAAGTTGCAGATGCAATTCGTTATTGGTACGATACTCCATTGGAAGAAAGAACAAAATCAGCCTTAAAAGGAAGAGAAGAATTTTTAGGTGAAATGGGTTTAAACAATAAAAATATGTGTAAAACATTAGTTGATGGTATGGAAGGTGCCTTTGAAAATTGGAAACCAAAAGAAAGATACAATGTTTACAAAATAAAATAATGAGCAAACCTATATTAATAATAAGATTTCCTGGTTATTGGAAAGCAGAACAATGGGATATATCCCGTAAAGCAATACACGACAATAAACCTTTAAATGAAGATTATCATGTAATGGTTTTGGTAGATAATGAAGTTGAAAGTGTGAAGTTTGAATGTTACAATTCTCCACATGAACCGGAAAAATTAGAAAACATAACTAAACTTGTTGAAATATCAATAGAAAGATGTTTAAGACAAGAAGAAGAGTTACGAAAAAAAGAAAATGAAAAAAGTATTTAATAGAATTTATAAAATAAAATAATATGAGTAAACCATTATTAGTATTTCAAGCACCAATTGCAACACGAAGTGGGTATGGTGACCATAGTAGAGATTTATTAAAATCTCTTTTTGAAATGGATAAATTTGATATAAAAATTGTTCCAACTAGATGGGGCAATACTCCACAAAATCAAATTGATGCAACTACTGAATTTGGTCAAAAGATTATCAATAATATAGTAGTACAATTAGATAGACAACCTGATGTATTTGTACAAGTATCAGTTGCAAACGAGTTTAAGAAAATGGGAAAATATAACATTGGTATTACTGCCGGTGTTGAAACAACTATTGCCCCAAAGGATTTTGTAGATGGTTGTAATCAAATGGATTTGGTATTAGTACCATCTAAATTTACTAAAGAAGTTTTACAAAAAACAGTGTTTACTGAAGCAGATAAAAGAACTGGTCAAAAGATTAGAGATATCTATATCACTACACCAATTGAAGTTTTGTTTGAAGGTGTAGATACTAATATTTTTAATGGTAAAACAAATTTAAGAGAAAGTAACGATATTTTAAAAAATGTTGATACTCAATTTAACTTCTTATATGTAGGTCATTGGTTAGGTGGTGATTTAGGACATGATAGAAAAGATACGGGAATGATGATTAAAACATTTTGCACTGTATTTAAAAACATTCCAAAAGACAAACAACCAGGTCTTATCTTAAAAACATCATCTGCAGGATTTTCAGTAGGTGAGAGAGAAGAAATTCATAATAAAATTAAAGAGATAACTGATTCTTATGGTGATAGTTGTCCTCCAATTTATTTAGTATTTGGTGATTTAACTGAATCGGAATTAAATGAAGTATATAACGATAGTAAAGTTAAAGCTATGATTTCATTTACAAAGGGTGAAGGTTACGGTAGACCACTTGCAGAATTTGCAACAACAGGAAAACCAATTATAGTTTCTAATTGGAGTGGACATACTGATTTTTTACCTTTGGATAATACTATTTATTTAGAGGGTGAATTGAAAGAAGTACATCCTTCAGCAGCTAATCAATTTTTAATAAAAGAATCAAAATGGTTTTATGTTGATTATTCAAAAGCAGCACAAGCAATTTTTGAATTACATAAAAACTATGATTTACATTTAAAAAAATCAAAAGGCTTATCTGATAATATTTTAAATAATTTTTCATTAAATAAAATGACAAGTGTATTTAAAAATATCATTGATAAGTACATAAAAATACAAGAGAAGGTTGATTTGATATTACCTCAAATTAAAAAATTATAATGGCTTTTACTAGAGAATATATTAAGTTTTTAAATCCTGAAGTTAGAGTTTCAAAAGGTCAAATTAGACCAAGAAACATATATAGGATTTCTACTTATAGAACCGGTGTACCGCCAACCAAAACTGGTGATGAAACTCGTTATGTGTTTGTTATAGGTAAAATGGGTAATAAAATTCATTGTATAAAACTAAATAATATTAGACCATTACATTTTATTGAGTTTATTAATAAATTAAGAGATAAGAGAGTTCCAATCAAAAAAAATCAACCATTAGATGAATTATTAAAATTATTTGCAAAAGATGGTAATTCTTTGTTTGAATCTTATGTGAAAACTAACCCAAAGGTTTATTCTAACAAACTTGATAATTACAGGACATATACATTAGAAAACATTACAAATATTTGGGAAATTAGATTTGAAGAAAATTTTCTAAAAAATTTATTTAAAGAAAATACACCAACGGTTGGTAATGTTAAAGAAAAAATAGATAAAGAAATAACTGATAACGATGAATAGTATAAGTTACGCAATCACAGTTTGTAATGAAATTGATGAACTAACCCGATTATTAAACTTTTTACAATTACATATTCGTGAAAATGATGAAATCGTAATTCAATATGATACCGATACTGCAACAAAGGAAGTAAAGGAATATTTAAAAATAGTTGAAAAATTACATACAAATCATAAAGTAATTGATTTTCCTTTAAATAAAGATTTTGCATCATTTAAAAACAATTTGAAATCAAATTGTTCTAAAGATTATATTTTTCAAATTGATGCAGATGAGATTCCAAACGAATCATTAATTGAATATTTACCACAAGTATTGGATTCAAATCCGGTAGATGTTATATTTGTTCCAAGAGTTAATACTGTCGAAGGTATTACTGACCATCACATTTTTAAATGGGGGTGGAGAGTAAATGAAAAAGGTTGGATAAATTTCCCAGATTATCAATTAAGAATATATAAGAGAACTGAAGAAGTTGAATGGCGAAATAAAGTGCATGAAACTATAACTGGTTATACCACATTTTCCAATTTCCCAGCAGAAGAACATTGGAGTCTTTATCATCCAAAGGATATTAAAAGACAAGAAAAACAAAACGATTTTTACGATACTATATGAAAATATTAGTTACAGGTGGTGCTGGATTTATTGGTTCAAATCTTATCAAACGATTAATAAGTGAAGGACACGATGTACACTCATTTGATAATTATGAAATAGGAACTCAAAATAATCACATAGAAGATTGTAATTATATTTCAGGTGATATAGAACAATTGCTTTATTGGCGAGGTGATAACTTTGATATATGTTTTCATTTAGCAGCATTATCTCGTATTCAACCATCGTTTAAAGACCCAACTGAAACATTCAGAGTAAACACATATGGTTCACAAGTAGTTGCAGAATGGGCAACACATAATAATGTTAAAGTTATATATGCAGGTTCATCATCTAAATGGGATGACCCATATCAATCACCATATGCATGTTTTAAACATATGGGTGAAGAAATTTTTAAATTATATAAAAAAGTATATAATTTAAATGTTGAAATTTGTAGATTTTATAATGTATATGGACCAGGTGAAGTTATAGATGGAGAATATGCAGCTGTAATTGGAATATGGAGAAGACAAGTTAGAGATGGTGAAAAAATTACAATTGTTGGGGATGGTGAACAACGAAGAGATTTTACTCATGTAGATGATATTGTAGATGCATTGATTAAAATAGGATTTGATAATAAAAGACATGAAGATGCTTGGGAATTGGGTACGGGTATAAATTATTCTATAAATGAAGTATATGAAATGTTTAATAAAAAATTTAACATAGAAAAAATTCATATATCAGACCAAAACGGTAATTATCGTGAAACCATTCGTCAAAATGATGATGCAGTAAAAATATTAGGATGGAATCCATCCGATAAATTAAAACAATATATCAATTCGTTATGATAAAAGAAAAATTACCAATTTCAATCGGAATACTTGCATGGCATTCCGGTCAAGTTCTGGTAGACACTTTGACAACTTACTATCAAAATGGGTTGTTGGATATGGTGAATGATGTTACTATTCTTTTTCAAGAAGTAACTCAAGACGATGTTAAAATTGCATCACATTTCGGTATAGATTGTATTGGATTACAATCTAATATTGGTATCGGTAAGGCATTTAAAAGATTAACTGAAAATGCACAAACTGATTATGTTTTAATTTTAGAGCATGATTGGAATTTAATAGAGGATAGAGAAACCACATATACCACATTAAAAAGAAGTTATCAAGCAATTGAAATGGGATTGGATGTTGTTAGATTAAGACACAGAAAAGACCCAGGTCATCCACATTTTTCATTTCAATATAAAGGTAGAGAATTGGAATACTATGATGATTGGCATGAAGTTACATCACCACATCTTTTAGATTCAGTTCATTGGTGTGAACCTGATATAGAATTTCCAGAACAAATTAAAAAATCGGAAGATATGTTCCATACTACATCTCGTTATGGTAATTGGACAAACAATCCATGTCTTTATAGAAAAGAATTTTACTTAAATGTAATTGAACCTTTTATGGGTGAGGGTATTGATTTGGAAAGAAAGATTGCATATTGGTGGCCAAGACAAGACTTCAAAGTAGGACACAATGAAGGTTTATTTAAACATAACGATTGGCAAAAATACGGAAAATGACAAAATTAATTATATTTGATTTGGATGGTGTATTAGTTGAAGCTAAAGATATACATTATAAAACCCTAAACCAAGCCTTATGGGAAATTGGTAAAAGTGATAAATATGTTATTTCAGAAGCAGAACACCTTTCAATTTATGATGGTTTAAAGACTAATCAGAAATTAGAACTGCTTACACAAAATAAAGGATTACATCCAAATACATACGAAACTGTTTGGAATAGAAAACAACAACTTACAATTGAAGCTATTTCACAATTACAACCAGATTTACAAAAAATTGAGTTGTTTAAAGAATTGAGAAATAGAGGATATAAGTTAGCAGTTGCATCAAACTCAATTAGAAGGTCTGTATTAGTTATGTTAGCTAAAATAGGTGTAATTGAGTTTATGGATTTAATAATCTCTAATGAGGATGTAAAGAATTCTAAACCACATCCTGAAATGTATTGGAAGGCAATGAGTATGATGGGATGTTTACCAGAAGAAACACTTATCGTAGAAGATTCTCCACATGGATTACTTGCCGCAAGTAGAAGTAGAGCAAATGTTTTGAGAGTAGATAATCCAAAAGATTTAACAATAGAAAAAGTAGAAAATAAATTAAAAGAAAATAAACATATGAGTATTCCAAAATGGCAAGGTGGTAAGATGAATGTTCTTATCCCAATGGCAGGAGCAGGAAGTAGATTCCAACAAGCAGGATATACATTTCCAAAACCTTTAATTGATGTAGAGGGTAAACCTATGATTCAAGTTGTAGTAGATAATCTTAACATCGATGCAACATTTATTTATGTGGTACAAAAAGAACATAGAGCAAAGTATAATTTAGATACCTTATTAAATTTGATTACTCCAAATTGTAAAATTGTTGAAGTTGATGGTTTAACTGAAGGTGCTGCATGTACAACTCTTTTAGCAAAGGAATTCATTAACAATGATGAACCTTTAGTTATGGCAAACTCTGACCAATTTGTAGATTGGGATAGTAATGAGTTTATGTATAAAATGATTGAACAAGAAGTTGATGGTGGTATTGTAACATTCCAAGCAACACACCCAAAATGGTCATTTGCTAAAATTGATGATTATGGATATGTAACTGAAGTTGCCGAAAAGAATCCAATTTCAGATATTGCAACCGTTGGTATTTATTATTGGGTTAAAGGTTCTGATTATGTAAAATATGCAGAACAAATGATTGATAAAAATGTTAGAGTTAATAATGAATTTTATGTTTGTCCAGTGTTTAATGAAGCAATCAGAGATGGTAAAAAGATTAAAACATTTAACATTGAAAAAATGTGGGGATTGGGAACACCAGAAGATTTAACTTATTATTTGGAAAATCATAAATAATTTCGTATATTTGTACTATGAAAGTAGCATTACTATTAAGTGGGTTACCCAGAAAAGTTGAAGAAGGATATGAAAGAACTTGGAAAGGTATCATAGAAAATTATGATACCGATGTTTATTTGCATGCATGGAAGGATGAAGAATGGGAAAAAATTTCTAATTTCTATCCTAATGCTAAATCATTTATATTACAAGAACCTTTCAAATTTACAAAATATAAAGAAGGTATTAAACTACCACACAATGATACATCAAGACCAATTCCACAATATGATGTAATGAGTTGTTTCAGACAATTCCCAATGTTTTATAGTTGGCAGTTTGGATATAAACCTTTATATGATTCAATGCTTGATTATGATGTAGTTATTCGTAGTAGATATGATTTAGGTATAGATTTTCCATTTAAATTGGAAGATATTAATATGAATGAAATAAATCATAGTACGGTAAATGGTGGGTTTTTTGATGATAATTTATGTATTACTAACAAACAAAATGCTGATAAATTATTTAAAAACATTTTTGATGATGTTGTAAATTATGCAAAAGAAAGTGGAATTTTAAATAGTGCAGAAAGTAGTTGGACAAGTATGTTAGAAAAATACGAAGTTAAACAAATTGCAGTAAAAAATCCCATAATTGGAAAATTTGATTTATTAAGAGAAAACAAAGTATGGTGGGGAGATAAAGACGGAAATATAATAGAATAATATGATACTGATATCACATAGAGGAAACATAAACGGTAAATTACCACAAAACGAAAATCATCCAGATTATATCGATGAAGCAATTCATGCCGGATATGATGTGGAAATTGATGTATGGATGGTTAATGGTGAATTATTTTTAGGACACGATGAACCACAATATCCAATAAGTGAAGATTGGATTGAAGATAGATACGAAACATTATGGATACATTGTAAAAATGTAGAAGCAATGGAAGCGTTTAATGTTAGTAGTTTTAATTATTTTTGGCACGAAGAGGATACAATGACATTAACATCTATGGGTGTACTTTGGGCATATCCTGGAAAACAGCCAATTAAAGGAAGTATTGCAGTAATGCCTGAAATTCATAATGATGACATTTCTGCTTGTTTAGGAATATGTTCGGATTACATTGAAAGATATAAATAATAATAATATGAAGAAAATCAACACACCGATTCAGTTGTTCAAAGTACATATGAATCCAAACGCAAAGATTGAGGTTGGTAAAGTTTTAGATAGTGGTTACATCGGACAAGGACCAAAAGTAGATGAGTTTGAAGAAAAATTAAACGAATACTTTAATTCAGATAGAGTAGTAACTCTAAATTCAGGCACATCTGGATTACATCTTGCATTACATTTATTGAAAAAACCATCAAATGCAATTATTGCAGATGGATATTCAGTGCATGAAAAAAACTGGCCAGGAATTCAAGATGGTGATGAAGTTTTAGCAACTGCATTAACTTGTACCGCATCCAATTGGCCTATCCTTGCAAACGGATTAAAAATCAAATGGGTTGATATTGATGAGAAAACTCTTAATATGGATTTGGATGATTTGGAAAGAAAAATCACATCAAAAACAAAAGCAATCATTGCAGTTCATTGGGGTGGATATCCATTAGATTTGGATAGATTAAAAAAGATACAAGATAAATCATTTGAGTTGTATGGTTTTAGACCGGCAATCATCGAAGATGGTGCACACTCATTTGGTTCTGAATACAAAGGAAAGAAATTAGGTAATCATGGTAATATGGTTATGTATTCTTTACAAGCAATCAAACACATTACTGCAATCGATGGTGGATTATTAGTATTACCACATCAGGATTTATACAATAGAGCAAAGTTGATTCGTTGGTATGGTATTGATAGAGGTGGTAATCGAAAAGATTTTCGTTGTGAAGCAGATATCGTTGAGTGGGGTTTTAAATTCCATATGAACGATGTATGTGCAACGGTTGGTATTGAGAATTTAAAAGATGCGGATACAATCATCGGAAAACATAGAGCAAATGCTAAATTCTATGATGAAAACTTAAAGGGTGTGAATGGTGTAACTTTATTAGAAAGAAATCCAAATCACAATTCAGCATTTTGGATTTATAGTTTGTTAGTTGAGAATAGAGATGGATTCTACAAACATATGAAAGATTGTGGTATTGTAGTATCACAAGTGCATGAAAGAAACGATAAACATACTGCGGTAAAAGAATTCAGAAGTCCTCTACCAACATTAGATAGAGTATTACCGAAGGTAGTTTCTATACCAGTAGGTTGGTGGGTTACTGAAGAAGAAAGACAATATATTGTTGATTGTATCAAAAAAGGTTGGTAATGACAATAAGACAATTAAGTGAAGATGATTTACCATTTTTGTTAGAAGTTAGAAATAATGAAACAACAAGGATAAATTTAGAAAATGATTCGGTATTCACATTACAAGAATGTGCAGAATGGTTTTTTAATACAAATCCACTATGGTATATCATTGAAGTTGATAATAATAAAGTTGGGTATATCAGAACTAACGGAGATGAAGTTGGTATAGATATTCATCCAAATTATAGAAGAAATGGATACGCAAGAGAAGCATATAAAATCTATTTAAAACATAGAAACTATGCATCTCTTTGGGTGTTCGTTGATAACTTTGCTAAAAATCTTTATACTGAATTGGGGTTTGCAGAGAATGGAAATTCAAAAACAATTAGAGGTAGAGAATACATACAAATGATTTATGAAAATAGGCGTTAATTTAGTAGGAGTTTCATATAATGATGGGTATGGTAGATACCGAAATTATGAAGATGCTATTAATGGATTTAAGAGTAATGTGATTAATCCTCTAATAGAAGAAGGACATGAAATTAAATATTACATTTATAGTTACGATAATAAGAAACGAACTGATATTATAAATTCATATACACCTCTTCAAAAATATACATTTACACATCCAACCTATAATACTATGGGTGGTGGTGATAAACTACCAAATGGATTAAAAGCTATTTCATCAACATACATCAATAGTTTAGAACAACTTAAAGATGAAGATTTAGATTTGGTAATATCCACTCGTTTTGATATTAACTTTTTTAAAAATCCATTTAAAGAATATCCATACGATTTTAACAAATTTAATTTTTTATGGAGAGAACCCGAATACACACATTTACCAATCGTAAATGATACATTTGTGGTATTCCCATATTCTATGTTAGATAATGTAATTAATTCAATTAATCAGATGGAAACTAATCCACCACATGGTGTAAATGTTGCAATGCATAATTGGTATTTACCAATGGTTAATGAAGTTGGTAAGGATAAAGTACAATGGGTATGTGATGATTTTATAAACGCAATAAGCAATGACTTATATAAATTAATGAGACATGAGTAAAAAAGTAAGTGGTTATTTGTGGGCATGGAAAAAAATAGATGCAGGTAAAAAATCAGTATTAAGTTTAAGAAAGTTTTTTCCAGATGCAGATATTTTTATTAATGTAGATTACGAAGGTGATGTAACAAATTATGAAAAGATTTGTTACGAAATTGGTGCAACATATAGTAGAAATAATTTTCAATTAGGATACTGTGGAAATTTCACAGGACAAGATGTTGGTAGAGAATGTTGGCCAAAAGAATATACATTTGAATGGGTGAGAGGAATCTATGAGGCTTGTTTAAAAACTGATTCAACTTATATGATGTTATTAGAAGAAGATGACTTTGTTCTAAAATATCCATCAATTTTAGATGATGAGTTTTCAATGGCAATTCATCCAACTGACCCATCACCAATAGGTGTTAGAAGACCTAATCCTATTCCAAATCAATTTACAACTTACATAATGGATGTTGGTGGTCAGCCTGCATCACCGGGATATGCCGCTGGTGGTGGTACATTTTTTAATAGATTAGAATTTATTAAAGCATGGGAAACCTACAAAGATAAACTTTGGAATGATTACGATTATTTAAAAAGTGTTAATAAAATTATAGGTTGGGCTGATTACATTTTACAATTTGTAATGCAAATGGCTGGATATCAAATTATTCAAAATGATAAATTAGCAGAACATTGGGAAGTGGGTGATAAATGGAGTGAGTTTGAGATTATCACTGGTATGAAAGATTTAGAAATAATAAAAGGATTATAATGAATTACACAATAGCGGGGTGTATAACTCAATATGGAGTAGATGATATCAGACCATATGTTGAATCGATTGAGAAAAGTGGGTTCAATGGTGAGAAGATAATGTTGGTTTATGCGGTATCTACTGATGTTATCGAATATCTGACAAAAAAAGGTTGGATTATTTTCCAATCAGAATTACAAGAACATATTATTCTACAAAGATTTAGAGATATGCATGTAATTCTAAATCAATACAAGCCTGAATCTAAATACGAATGGATTATTTGGACAGATGTTAAAGATGTGATATTCCAAAAGAATCCAATTGAATGGATTGAAAACAATAAAGAATTTACAAGATTATTTGCATTTTCGGAATGTATTAAATTAAAAGATGACCCGTGGGCAGTAGTTAATAGTGGAACAACATTTCCATTAGAATGGCATATGGGGATGCAAGACCAAATTAGTTATTGTGCTGGAACAATAGTTGGTGATAAAACATATATAAAAGATTTATTCCTACAAATTTATCATTGGAGTAAAGCAACTGCAAATCCAGGTCAATTATCTGACCAGGCAGCATTCAATATTCTAATTCATTTAGAACAATTCAATTCTACAAAATTTGTAAAACAAGAACAAGGATTTGTAACACAATTAGGAACAGTTTGGGTTAAGGGAAATGAATTACCAATATTAGAACCAACTCCTATTTACAAAGATGGTAAGTTTTATAATCAAAATGGTGATGAGTTCGTAATAGTACATCAGTACGATAGAGACCCTAAAATTAAACAAGAACTTAAAGAGTTATACAAATGAAAGTAGTAGTATCTATATTTGCTTTACCATATGAAATTGATGATTTAGAAAAAACTCTAACTCAATTAAAAATAGCATCTAATTATATTTCAAAAAATGTTGAATGGGTATTGGATGTTACTATGAGTATGAGTACTGAATTAATTGATTGGAAAAAATCATCAATTCCAAAACAATATTTTATTGATAAGTTTATGAAACTTTCGGTACATACTGATTGGTGCATAAAAACCTTTAGATTATCAGATGAAATAAATGGATGTGTATCTCAAAGACGATTTACTACATTAGAATATAATGATGCTGATTTTTTTATTTGGTTAGATACTGATATTGTATTTGATGAAAGAACACTTGCATATTTTGAATCAGTTTTACCTATCGTTTCACAACAAACACCATATTCGATTGTAACTCCTGAAATTGTAAAAGTGTGGGATAACACATGGGATTGTTTGGTGAATGAAGAATTCATAAATAAACCATTGAATTATCAAAAAGAAAATGACCCGTATAAAGATAGTGGTATAAAAGGAGATGTTGGACTCGAATCAATCGAAGCAAACATTCCAAATCAACCGAGATTTAAATTTGCAGGAGGTTGGTTCACCGCATTAAGTGGTGAATTGGTAAGAAGAATCGGAATACCTGAATCATTTGGACATTATGGATACGAAGATACATTCATAATGTGGGGTTCTGAAAAATTGATAAAAATTAATAATTTAGATATCAGACAATTTAAGATAAAAAATTTAGTAGTTTGTGAAAACTACAAATATAGAAATAATGCTCATTATATAAATAATTTATCTGCATATGATAAACGAGAAGAATATAAAAAGATTGCAGAATTAAATTTTAATGAAGAACTGACGAAACTCACTTAATAGTGAGTTTTTTTATTTTATACACATATTTATATCCAAACGCGTACGCGTAGTTATACATTCCAGTTTCATATATAGGTTTTACTAATAAAGGTTACCCAGTACAAAGGAGGTAACATGAAATTAGGATTTTTTAATTTTACAAAAATATTATTGGTTTGTATTTTTGTAATGGGTATGACAGGTGATACACCAGAAGATAAACAAATTAAAGTTGGTGAAGTAACAAATGAAATTAAAATGGGACCATTTACCGGAAAAAGGAATATGGCTCTCGGTGTCAAAAATATATTAGAAGAATACTTGCAAGAGGCTGATTATGAATTATCACCAACTGCAGATACTGAAGTAAAAATTAGATTAGTATTCTTTGATGTTAAAAACATTGGAACTAATATCGGTATTTATCACAATGATGCAACTATTACTGAAATCATTGCGATAGGTGAATTAGTTAAAAATGGTAAGGTTGTTAAAAAAACGATACAAAAAGGTCAAAGTAAAGAAGTATCGGTGTCTACGCTAATTGTTGCAGATGATGGAACATTTAATCAACAAACAGCAAGTATTGCACTTAAAAAGGTTCTTGGTGCAATAGTAGGAGATTTAACAAAATGAACAAACTAATTATGTTTTTAGGGGTATTTTTAATATCTCTATCATCTTTTGGTCAATTGACAATAAGTCAATCCCTATCACCAAATTCAAATCTAAAAGTTGGTGATACTATTACGGTATCTTATAATTTAACAAAAGGACAAGTAATTAAAAACCCTCGTTACCTTTGGTTTAGATATCAATATAACAATAAGGCTTTGACTTATGTATCTACTGCATTTAATCAAGGTACATCAGCACAAACATTCTACACAGGTTGGAATAACTATAAATTTACATTCAATGGTGGAGCAAGTGATAATGATTTGGATGTACAATATGGTTTAACTCCGTGGAATTATGCAGTAAATGCAGATTGGAATGTTGGACAATTAACAATTCAAAGAGCTGATGCTTCTATTAGTGGATTATTAGCAACTCAAAAATACATTCTAAAAGACCAAAACACTTATAACAATATCTTCAAAATAGATTTGGCAACCGGTACTGATACAACGGGTGCAGCAGTTGGAACTATATATGGTGGGGGTTGGTCATCATTAACTAATGTAAAGGGAAATACATCTCAATTCAAAGTAAGAGCATTGTATCCTCAAGGTTATACAATTACTGACCATACCGTTCAATTAATGAAATTAAAATCAGATGGTAGTGGTGATATAGATTGGTCACAACAGCCGATTGCAACTGCTCCATTGGATGCAAGTGGTGAAGCATTATTCACAACACAAGTTAAAGTGGGAGATTCAGTTGGTGTATTTATAGCACCGGCTTGGCAAAAAAGTTGGATGAATAATATTGTGACAGTATCAGATGCATATAAAGCATTTTTAGGTGTATCTCAAACTGATATTAGTGGAACTACAAATTACTTTACATATCCTTCATTGGAAAAGAAAGTTGGTAAAATAACTACCGGAAATAACAATCCATTTGGAGAAGCAGATTCATATTATTTATTTGCACATGTAATTGGTCAAAATGTAGATTCAAATGCAATGATTCCAAAATCAACATCAAGTAGTGTTAGATGGTATAGTGGTTTATTAAACCAAAGTTGGTTAGATGGTGTTGTTAAGAATAGAGTTATTATAGATAGTCCAAGTAAAACAGTCGATGCTGTATTCGCTTGGGGCGGTGATTTGAACTGGTCTCATTCATCAGACCCTGCAGTAATTGCTAGTAGAATTAGTAGTGGAACTTATTTAAATTCTGTTAATCCTACTGAAGCATTAACAATAAGAAGTATGAGTGTTACAACTCCTATGTCATATGCAGCAAAAACATTAGAAACTGCTAAATTAAGTGTAACATCTACATTAGAAAATGGTAAAGTTGTTTTAACTACAACATTGACTAAAGAAGATTTAGCAGGTTTACAAATTGTGTTGAACTATGATGATAGTAAATTAACTTTAGATAATGTAATATTTGATGCAGGAAGTACAATCACTAACTTTTCAACAAAAGAAGATGGTAGATTAACATTTGGTTCTATTGACCAATTGAAAACTGCAAGAATTAAGACAGGTACTCCGTATAAATTAATATTCACTCCTAAAGTTCAATTAACAAACACTGCAGGATTATTCTATTTTGTTCTTTCAGATGCAGTAGATTCTAAAGGTAATAAAGTAGATTTAATAATTGAATAATATGAAATATTTAATAGTTACATTATTTTTATTAATATCATTTTTAGGGTTCGGACAGAGTGTATCTGCTCCGGACTCTAAATCGTTTATACCATCTACAACTGCACAAGATGCAAGTGGTTTTGTATTAAGTGGATTTAATTCAACTGATGTATTATTAGCATCAATCAGTTTAGTAGAATATACAACTGGTACAACTTTCTATTTAAACACTACAACAGGTTTAACTGCAGCAAGTGGATTTACATTGACAGGAAATAAGACTCGTTTAGTTGTGACTGGAACAATGTCTAATATCAATACGGCATTAGAATCCCTAAAAATAAACACAGGTTCAATAGTAGGTAATGTTAAATTATCAGTAGCTGCAACTGTAAACCCAGCAGGTTATTACTATAATGGTGTAAATGGACACTTTTATAAACCTATAACTGCAACTGCCGATAGAACAACATATACTAATGCAAGAGCAAGGTCTTTATTAACAACATTCAAAGGGCAGACTGGATATTTGGTAACTATAACATCAGCAGATGAAGATTTGTTCATATACAACAATGTACCTGCCACAAACATATGGTTTGCAGCAACGGATGAAGTAACTGATGGTAGATGGATAATTGATGCTGGTCCTGAAAAAGGAACATTGATGAAAACGGCAAATGGAACTACTAATGGAAATATTGTAGGTGTTTACAATAACTGGGCAAGTGGTGAACCAAATGGTAGTAATCATACCGAAGATTATGCGGTAACAAAGTGGAATGGTAACAAATGGAATGACCTCTCAAACAATTGGGCAAACGCTTATGTAATTGAATATGGAACTTGGAGTAATCCAGATGACCAAACATTTACCGAATTCTATACCAATTCAGTAAATCATTCAAATGGTTCGATATTAAGAACTCAATTTAATTTTGATTTTGGTAGTAATGTAGATGAGAGTAAATTTTCAGCAAAAGCAAACACTTATGTAAACAATATATGGGGTACAACAACCAATACATTAAGAGCATTAAGTGGATTGGGTAAAGTTGATATCACATCTGATTTAGATACTAATAAAGTAGTAAATGGTGGATACAAAGCATCAACAACTGCAGGACAAGTGGAATGGTGTGTAATATACCAATACGATGCAACAAATCAAAGATATAGAGTTGGAATTGATAGTAGAGAAGTAACTGGTATTCTAAACGACCCATCAACAATAAGTAGTTTACAATTATTTGATTTATGGAATGGACCGGTAACATATAGTAGTTATGACCCGAATGGTTGGACAGAAGTTTACATTTATACTCCAACTGAATTAAATTTTGCAGGTTCATCTTATTCTGCTAATATTAGAAATGGTGGTGGGTATTATGCTCTAACCGCAGAATTTACATTTTCACCAATTCAAAATTATAAACAACATGGAATTGAAATAGTAGCAAATTCACAAACCGAATTGAATACCTTATATTCAAACATTGTGACTGTTTCGGATGTTTATATTGCATTTAAGGAATTATCAAATGGTGGAATATTTGGAAATCAAAGTGGATTGGAATTTACAAATGGTATTCAGTATATGAACGCAGATGTAGATGGCAATGGTGTATTCAATGAAGCAGATACTTATAAACTATTACAACATTTAATAGGAATTGCACCATTAACACAATATTCTGCATTAACATATTTGATGAAATTATACAACAAATCGGAATATGATGCTATAACAAAATCAAATTGGAATACACAATTTAATTCAACAAGAAGTTTGATTCCATTTAATTTGAATAGTGGAACATTAAACAACACTTACAATATAAATGTAACATGGGTTGGTGATGTAAATCTTTCACATTCTGCACAACAAAGTGTAGGTAGTATTGCAAGTAGTTCAATTAGAAGTATGAGTTTAACAACTAATTCAGTTACAAGTGAAATAAACTCATCTATAATTGGTGAAATTATAAATGATAAAGTAGAAATAACAATTACATTAGACCCATTACAACAAGAATTAGTAGGAACACAATTTCAATTGAATTATGATAATTCAATTTTAAAATTTGAAGGTGTAAAATTCATAACAAAAGGAACTCCAAATAATTTTGGAAAGGATATGGGTGATTATATTAATTTAGGTTCAATTATTACTGATGGTTCATCTATATTAGATAAGACAACCGAATATAAAGTAACATTCAGTATTCTAAATGGAACTAAAGATATATTAGGTTTAACATCTTTATCTCTAACTGATGCAGTAAGTAAAAGTGGTACACAATTAAAAGTAAAGGTAAACTAATGAAAAGAATTATATTACTATTATTTGTTGTGGCAGTTGTATCTTGTACAAAGATAGAGATAGAACCTATTCCACAACCTACTAATGAAAAAGTATTTACAAAAACTGAAAATACAGTTATTGATGGTCAATACATATATTTTGATTTACCATCTGCTGGTGTTTATACTTTAACTTTAATTGATAAAACTACTAATCAAATAATCAGTAGAGAAAGATTTACAGGTAAAAATGGTGAAAATATAAAGAAGGTATATACGAAATCAATTAAAAGTAGATATTTATATTTGTTATTAGAAGATGTTACGAAAACCGAAATCGGAAAAACAACATTAATAATAAATTAAGGAAGAAGAAATGAAAAAATTATTTTTATTAGTATTCACTACTATTTTGTTAGTAGGATGTACAAAACAAGAAATTGTACCAATACCACAATCAGTATCGGAAGATTTGAAGATTACCAATTCAGTAGGTATTAAATTACAATCACACTTTGTAACATCAGAGGTTGCTATGAATGTGAAAACTGAAACTGCACAATCGGTAACTATAAAAATATTTGATATTGCAAATAGAGTAGTGTCAAAAGAGAATGTAAATGTAGTAGCAGGTGATAATGTACTTAAAGTATATACATCAACTCTACCATCATCTGCATATAGAATTGGATTATATGATTCTAAAAACAATGAATTAGGAATAACGGATTTTAATAAAATCTATTAATAGGAGGTAAAAATGTTACTAAAACGAGGTGATAATAACGATAATGTTAAATTATTACAAACTAAATTAGGTTTAGAACCAATTGGAAATTTTGGTCCTAAAACTGAAGAGGCAGTAAAAGCATTTCAAGCAAAGAATGGTTTAACTGCAGATGGTATTGTAGGTGATGGAACTTGGGCAAAGATTATGGGTGGAAGTTCTACTCCTGCACCAACTCCACAACCAACTCCTGCACCAACTCCACAACCAACACCAGTTGCATCGGTTGGAGGATTAAATTTGGCTAAACTTAAAGGACATGTACCTGATGCAGTAATCGCTATGATTCCTGATACGGCAGCTAAATTCCAAATCAATACTCCATTGAGATTAGCACACTTTCTTGCACAATGTGGACATGAAAGTGGTGGATTTAGAGTAACATCTGAAAACTTAAACTATTCAGCAAAAGGTTTAATGGGTATATTTAAAAAATATTTCCCAACTGAAGCAATTGCAAATCAGTATCAAAGAAATCCACAAAAGATTGCTAACAAAGTATATGCTAATAGAATGGCAAATGGTTCGGAAGCAAGTGGTGATGGATTTAAATTTAGAGGCAGAGGATATATCCAATTAACCGGTAGAGATAATTATACTCAATTTGGTAAAGCAATTGGAGAAGATATTGCAAGTAATCCAGATTCAGTAAGTGGAAAATATGCATTGTTATCTGCAGCATGGTTCTGGTCTAAAAATGGATTAAATAAATTAGCAGATGGTGGTGCAAGTGATGCGGTAGTAACATCTATTACAAAAAGAGTAAATGGTGGGACAATTGGCTTACCAGATAGAATTAAACATTTCAAAGAATATTATCATTTATTAGCATAAGGAGAAACAAAAAATGGCAGAAGAAGAAAAATCAGAAAGTACAGGTGGTTCATTAAAGAACATCCTATTAGGACTTGTATCAACTATTACACTAGGTGTAGGTGGTTGGTTTACAACTAAATTAACAGGTGGAGAAGAAGATAAAGCACCCGTACAACAAGCGGCACCAGTTATCAATATTCAAAACACTCAAAACCAATCTCAATCGGCAGGTGGAAAGACTGTAATCATTAAAGAGAAAGCAGTAGGTGGAACAGCTCAACCAGCAACTCAACCAAAACCAAAGAAGAAAGAGGGTGATGAATTCAAAGAAGAAGCACCAAAGTGGTAAATAAATAAAGTTATTTTAATCGGTTTCAGTAAATGTTATACTAATTTAAAAAAAAAGAAAAAGGAAACATTTTATGAAATTTTCAGATTTATTTAAAGATTCAAATGATATCAACGAAAAATCAGTAGTTGGTTTTGCATCATTTGCAGTAATGTCAATATTTGCTGGTGCAGATATTGTAACTGGTATTATGGGTAAAGAACTTTTAATAAGTGATACCATATTTAATTCATTTGTAATAATTACATTGGGTTCATTTGGTATTGCTGAAGCAGGTAAAATATTTGGTGGTTCAAAGAAATCATCAAATGATACTCCATCTGATGAAGAATTAGGATAATAACTAATTAAAAATATAAAACTATGAAAAAAATAATAGTATTATTATTTGCTGTTTTAGTAAGTAGTACAACATTTGCCCAAACTATTGGTAAAACAAAAACCGAAGAGTTTAAAGCAGATTTTGAAAAGAAAAAAGATATATCTGCATATATGGATTATGAAGGTCCTAAAAAGAATATTCAAATCCTAAAATGTGGTATTGGTGATGAGGTGTACGAAATGTACCCTGAATTAAAAGAAAAAAGAGTAGGTTTGGGGGTTTCAAATATTGTATTAGAATATTTGGATAACCTTAATCGTTTTGAATTTACCGAAGATAAAACTGAAATCAAAAACCGAATGGTTAAGCAATATCAAGCATCACAAGCTGGTATTTCTGAAAACAAAATAGATGGTAGAGGAAAAATTAAACTAGCACATTATTTTGTTGAGATTGAAGTTTATGATTATTCAGTATCAGAAGATGAAACTATTAACTTAAAAGATGGTATCAAAGATAATATGGTAACTCGTTTAGGTTTACAAGTTCGTTTTACAAATGCTGAAAATGGAACAATCATTGCAGCATCTGGTTTAGGTGAAGCAAAAACAACAAGAGAACTAACACTTCTTTCTGATGCATCGGTAGACCCAATTAAATTCAACCAATCAACTATATCTATATCTACAAAGAAAGCATTGGATATTGCATGTGCAAACATATTAGATAAGATGATTAGAAAAGGTGTATTCCCTCAATAAATGTGGCAAAAAAACTATTATTTATATTACTTCTAACCTTCATAGGTTTGAGTGGGTATGGTCAAACTACTTTCACTCAAACTTATGTTGATAGATGTACCAACGAAGTAAAAGTAGTTACTGCAACATTTATTAATGGACAAGCAACCGTAGCGTTTTACAATAAAATAAGAGTATTTACTTATCAAGAAGCAGTAAATGGAACTCTTCAACGATGGTTAAATGAAACATATGCATATTGGAATGCATTATCACCTTGTTCAGTAACCACTCAACAAACACAACAAGCCCAACAAACAGCCCAGATTGCACAACAAGCAGCACAAACTGCACAAGCAGCAGCTCAATCAGCAGCATCTGCAGCAGCATCTGCATCCACTGCAACAAATATTCCGGTAGTGAGTACCCCAACGGTATCTACACCACCAACATCTACTACACCTACATCTACTCCATCTACAAATAGTACATCTTCAACACAACCTACAAGTGGTTCTTCTAATAATAGTAGTAGTTCATCATCTTCAAGTAATAGTTCATCTTCGGAGAGTAAGACTGAAACCAAAACGGAAACTAAATCTGAATCAAAATCAGAAACTAAAACTGAAGAAAAGAAATCAGAAACTAAAACTGAAGAGAAAAAGGAAGAGAAGAAAGAAGAAGTAAAAGAAGAAAAGAAAGAGGAAAAAAAAGAAGAAAAGAAAGAGGAAAAAAAGGAAGAGAAGAAAGAGGAAAAGAAAAAAGACGAGAAGAAAGAAAAAGTAAAAATGATGCCAGTTCAGTTAAAAGCTGATATGATGGCAATGCAAAATCCATTAGGTGGATATAATGCAGCATTATCAATGGGTGCATCACAATCTTCTATTTTTGGTGATGTTTCATATTCAGGTACATTGATGGTATTTGATAATTTAAATCAAGCAACATTAGGATTAAGTAGGTCAAAGGTTTATATGAAAGAAGGTACATATGATGTAGATTGGGTTGAATCAACATCTTTATCATATGGATATAATTTCGGTTCTCAATCAGTTGCATCTTCATTTATGAGATTGAAACCAATGGGTAAAAAGGGAACTTATGGATTTGGTGTAAACTATGTTTCTATGTTTGGTAATATGATGCCAAAACCTATGTTTACATTGGGTTATAATTTATTATACACAAATTCATATACACTTAATAAGGGTAGATTAATATATTCACCGGCATTTATTGTTAGTCAAACTCCTGTTAATTTTACAATAGAGTTTGATAATACATCAACCGTAAATTCAGATGCAATGTTTATTCTTGCAAACTCATTTACATATAGATTTACAAAAAGATTTACAATGAACTTTGGTTATACAGCAATCAAATCAACCAATACAATGATACCATTAATTAACTCGTTTATGATTGGTTCTAAAATACCATTTTAAATAATATGAAAAAACTATTAGATTTTAAAATAATTGCTATTGTTCTTTTAGCCGGATTAAATGGATTTCAGTTTTATGAAAGACAAACAAAAAAAGAAA
>JACCDM010826849.1_pt1 | contig 27538 bp, 27 predicted proteins | sample 7445851 | NCBI WGS metagenome assembly JACCDM01 (sample SAMN15323438, study PRJNA562643) | freshwater metagenome | isolation source: river surface water | place: USA:Blue River Watershed | collected 2017-08-16
CACATCAATACGCTAACAACATGTTCAACATCAGGGTATACGGAATTTTGATTTCAGATGACAACAAGGTTTTGGTCAGCGATGAGTTCATCCGTGGAAATTATTATACGAAATTTCCAGGAGGTGGGTTGGAATTTGGTGAGGGTACCCGGGATTGCCTCGCAAGAGAATTCATGGAAGAGATGAGCCTCAGGGTAAGGGTTGGCGAACATCTTTATACCACAGATTTCTTCCAGATGTCCGCTTTCAATCCAGAACACCAAATTGTATCCATTTACTACAAGGTGCATCCGCTGGAAGAGATCAAGGTGCCACTTGGAGATAAGCAATTTGATTTTGATGAAGAACAGATGGCTGTTTACCACGCTACCGGAGAAACAGAAACATTTAGAATGATTCCTCTGGAAGCCTTCAGCGAAGCTTCTGTCCACCTGCCAATCGACAAAGTTGTAGCTACCTTGATCAAACAAGGATAGTCAATCGCTGCCGCTGGCTTACTTCTTTAGGGCATCGCGAATTTCAGTCAACAGGGCTTCACTGGTTGAAAGCGGTGCAGGACCTGCTGGTGCATCAGCTTGTTTCTTCTTTAGTGCATTGATTCCCTTGATAACCAGAAACATGACAAAAGCCACAATCAAAAAGTCGATGATGACGGTTACAAAGGCACCCCACTCGAGGGCTACCTCGTCCCCATGCGGAACGACAATATTGCCCTCAGGATTTTTTACCTCAGTCACCGCAGATTTGAGCACCAGCTTCTTGTCATAAAAATTCGTACCGCCAGTCAACAACCCAATCAAGGGTGCAATGAGCTTTTCAGTAAAGGTTGACACCACTTTCCCAAAAGCACCTCCCATGACGAAGGCTACTGCAATATCAACGAGGTTTCCTTTGATGGCAAATTCTTTGAATTCTTTGATGAAAGACATGAGTGAAGGATTTAAGGGTTGAGGAATAGGTATTAACTGAATTTACAGATTTGTATTGAAAAGAAAGGTCAAAAAAAAGCATCCGGGCATGGATGCTTTTTGATATAATTCTATTTAATTTTTTAAGAAAGATACACCAAATTAAAAACCAGCAACATTAAGCAACTTATTGGGGGAATTCAATTTGTTATACACAGAATAAAATAATGTTAGTACACCCTCAGTTGACTTTAAGACTAGGGCATCTCTAACAGCAATAGGAATTGATGTAGGATAAGTTTGTAAGTATAATGCTGCAGCCCCAGCAACGTGTGGCGTAGCCATCGACGTACCGGATATTGTGCTAATTGCAGTATTTGAAGTATACCATGCTGATGTAATGCCGGTGCCTGGTGCATTTATGTCTACTACAGAACCATAATTTGAATATGATGAAATGTAATCCAGGTTGTCTGTTGCACCAACTGTAATAGCAGCTGCAACCCTTGCTGGAGAGAAATTGATAGCATCCCTATTATCATTCCCTGCTGCTACGCACATTACGACACCATCTGCTATTGCATTTACCACTGCAGCGTCTAATGTTGGTGATATACCACCACCTAATGACATATTAGCTACTGCAGGATCTCCTGCAACATGATCTCTGGTAACCCAATCAACGCCTGCAATCACGCCAGATGTTGTGCCTGATCCCCTGTTGTCTAATACTCTAACTGCAATTAACTTGACTTTTTTTGCAACTCCATAAGTCTTTCCACCAATAGTTCCAGCAACGTGGGTCCCATGACCATTGCCATCAATTGCAGTTCCTTTTCTTGAAATTGCATCAAATCCGGGAAAGGCTCTTCCTTCAAATTCACCATGTGTCATCTTGATGCCTGTGTCAATAACATAAACTTCAACACCATTTCCATTTTGAACGTAGCTATATTTTGAGTCTAATGGCAAATTAGATTGATTTATTCGATCAAGTCCCCATGTGGCTCCTGTTTGGACTATTTCAGATGCATTAACAACTTGATCTTGCTCAATGAGTTTAACATGTGGATTTTTCTTTAATTTCTCTAATGCCTGAGAAGGTAATGTTATGGAAAAGCCTTTTACTGCATCAGTATAAACGAAGCCTGGGGCAGATCCCAAGTCACGACCAATCTGATTTGCCATACTCTTGACGTCAGACACATCATCTTTAAAAACTACAATGTAAGAATTCGGGATAATACCCGTTTGAGCTTGGTTGTTGTTCGCGGCAGACTCAAGGTCAAGACGGAGGTCCTGTGTTTCAAAGGTTTCTTTCTGACAGGAAAATAAAATAAAGGATGCACAAGAGACTAAAGCAATGCTTTTAAGTGATTTCATACTACTAAAATTTTTGAATAAATAGGGTGAGTGGCTTCGGTCGGATTGGATTTAGCAGTATCGAGACTGCAATTTAAACAATTAGGCAATAAAAATGAAGAACCAACCATTAAATTTAGCCGTAATTAAAGAATCAAACTAAAAACCTGTTGCTTGTTTATTGATATATTTGTCTTTTGGCAGAAAACATATTAAAATATTCAATATATCATCAATGAAAAGTATCAATTTTAAAGCCATCTACCCACACCTGATCGCAGTAGCGGTATTTCTTATTGTGGCCGTCATATACTGCAAACCAGCTCTAGAAGGTAAAGTACTGCAGCAATCTGACATAACACAGTGGAAAGCGATGTATGAGGATCAGCGAAAAGTGAAGGAAGAAACAGGCACGCTTCCCCTTTGGACGAATGGAATGTTCAGTGGGATGCCTGGCTACCAAATAGCCATGGAGGTCGACAATCCGTTCACCATTGGATACGTATTTCAGTTACTTACGTTGTCACTTCCAAAGCCATTCTACTTTTTCTTACTAGCATCCATCTGTTTTTACTTGCTTACGCAAATCATGGGGATTAATCCTTACCTCGGGATTTTTGGAGGTCTTTCATACGCTTTTGCCACATATCACCCTATTTTGATCAGTGCCGGTCATGAGACCAAAATGATAGCCCTCGGTTATCTACCAGCTTTCATAGGCGGGCTGATGCTCATCTATGAAAAAAAATATTTGTTGGGGCTTACTTGTACAGCATTGTTTACTGGATTGATGATCAGTGCTAATCACCCACAAATCAGTTATTATGCCATCATCATTGCTTTCTTTATGACAGCCGGATACCTGATCCAATGGATCAAAACCAAAGCATTCAAACAAATGTTCATCGCTTTGGGTATATCACTGGCTGGTGGGATAATCGGTGTTCTTTGCAATATTGTTGTCTTGGCTACAACCTTCGAATATTCAAAAGAATCCATCAGAGGAGGCAGTGTACTTGCAGATGAAAAGAGCAACAACAACAAAACTGGCCTGAACAAAGATTATGCGCTGAGTTATAGTTTTAATATCAATGAACCATTGGTAATGATGTTTCCAAGAATATTTGGGGGCAGTAGCGGTAACCTTGAAGTAGCTGAAGATGAATCTAAAGCTATTGAAGCACTCCAACAAATGCCCCAAGAATTGGGACAGCAGCTACAAGGTTACCTTCAGTTTTATTGGGGTGGTATTACAAGAGGGACATCAGGACCACCCTATTCAGGTGCCATTGTTTGTATGCTTGCCTTGCTTGGAATATCGTTCATACCCAATAAACACAAATGGTGGATGATGGCTGTAACAATCTTGGCTTTTATGATGAGCTGGGGTCATTATTTTGAGACATTCAATGTATTTCTGCTAGAACATTTGCCCATGTACAACAAGTTCAGGGCACCGAGCATGATCATGGTCATTCCAACCTTTGTATTTGTGATGTGCGCGATGATTGCAGCACAATATATTTTGTTTCAAAATGAAGAAAAAGCACATGAAAAATTCAAAAAAGGCCTGTATGTCGTAGCAGCTGTGTTCATTTTTGCATTATCGATATACATAAGCGCAGATTTTAAAAGTGAGGGCGACAAGATATTGATGGATCAAGTGAGCCAAATTCAAGATCCTCAGCAAAAGGAAGCCATCATGCCTTCAATTAGGAATTTCATCGATGGACTAGAAGAAGACCGAAAATCACTGTTCATAGGTGACTTCATCAGAAGTTTGATTTTTGTTCTCATTGCAGCAGTGACACTTTGGTTGTTCATGAAGAAAAAAATAAAAGTAACCATAGCATTGTTGGTTATTGTATTGTTTTCAATGATTGATTTATTATTCATAGATTCAAAATACTTGAATTCATCAAACTATCAAGATCCAACTGAATATGAACAAAATTTCAGTGCCTCACCTGTCAATCTTGAAATTTTAAAAGATACAACTACTTACAGGGTATTTGATATCTCCAACGGAGTAGAAACTGCCTTCAATGGAAACGCTTTGACAAGCGTGTTTCATCATTCCATTGGCGGATACCATGCTGCAAAACTCAGTATTTATCAAGATTTGATTGAGAAACAATTGTACAAATTTCCGAACTGTACCCCTGCCATTGACATGTTGAATACCAAATACATTATTTTCAGGGACCCCAAAACAAATCAGGTAACATACCAATTAAATCCTAATGCAGCTGGTGCATGCTGGCTGGTTGACAATGTATCAACAATAAAAGATCCTGCCAAAGTCATGAGTAGTCTTGATTCACTCAAAATCAGGATAGAAGCCGTAATCGAAACTGAACTGACAACGAAAGTTGGCCCGAATATAATCGGCGATTCAATATGGGTATTGAACAATAATAACGACGGTATAAATTATCAATCAAATACTTCAGGCAATAGGTTTGCAGTATTCAGTGAGGTCTATTACGAGAAAGGATGGAAGGCTTATATTGATGGAAAGGAGACAAATATTTACAAAACAAATTATGTATTAAGAGGGATAATTATTCCTGCCGGTAAACATGAAATAAAATTTGAGTTTAAACCAACTAGCTATGCAACTGGAGTGCCAATTGCAATTACGGCTAGCGGAATAATATGGCTACTAATGATTACCAATCTTGTTTTAGCAATAAAAAAGCGGAAATAATCATATCACTTTAAAAAAGTGAGGCTTGCTGGAAAAATAATGTGGTAGCAACATCCACACTTTCAACACGTTCCTAAAATAAAATAGGGACTTATTTAAAATAACAGAAAGACCACTTCTCACTAATGAATATTCTATTGGTATAAATAGAATATTCATCAGTGCCCCCATTGTGTGAAATAAAAGATGCACAAAGAAAACAAGAGAACCATAAATCTTTAAAATCATCAATTGATTTGAAACTAAAAGCTGTGAACCTTTCTTATCAAAAAGGTTTGAATAGCTATTGTCCGATGATTTTGTAACTGCTTGAATAGTTCCACTCACAAAATGAACAACTTTACAATCACCCAAAATAACCAGTTTGCCAATTTTCGACATCCTAAAACACCACTCGATTTCTTCGGCATAAAGGAAAAATTCTTCATCCAATAAACCTGACTTTAAGATGGATTCTTTTTTTGCCATTATGAAAGCTCCATTAATCCAATCAACTTCACTCAATATTGAAGCCTTCTTTACGTGGGTTGGATTTATATTTAGAAAAGAAGCAACTGTTTTAAGAAAAAAACCAAAATAAGGAATTGGCAAAAGATAGTTTAAGCCTGCAACAAATAATTTGCCCCCTGATATTTGGTGTGTATAATCGGCGTTTAACAACTGAACACCACAAGCGACATATCCTGAATTAGCAAATTGGGAAAAAGATTTATTTATAGCATCATCAAGTATAATTGTATCAGGATTCAACAATAAAACATGACTGTATTTTGACAATAGTATACCGCGATTGTTAGCTCTTGCAAAACCAGCATTATAACCCATCTCACACCAGATAACATTGGGATATAAATCCTTGATTATGTTATCTCCTACATCGGACGAATCATTATTGACAATAATTATTTCATGATCACAATTAATACCAAAGTTTTTAATACTTTTAATACATTCATATATTAACTGGTGTGATTTGTAATTAACAATTATTATAGAAAGTCCGAACATTATATTTTAAATCTTCATTCAAATATCGTACAAAATATCTAATTGTGAATCCCATTGATATAATAATCATAACCTATAAGCGGCAGCAGGAACTTAAGGAACTTTTATACAGCATTCAAAAACTCAATTACAAAAACCTTTACCTAAACAAAGTAATTATAATAGACAACGACAATTCAAGTTCTAGCACACAAATTATTTATACCATTCAAGATGAGGTAGACTATCAAATTGATTATTTTATAGCTGAGGAAAATCTTGGGGTAGCTAGAGGAAGAAATTTAGGGATAAATAAATCGGAGGCTGAATTTTTATTTTTTATTGATGATGACGCAGAAATTAAAGAATCAGATTCACTAAAATGTATCCATCAATTCATCTTATCACAGCCTGACGATATTGCAGTATTTCCATTACGAATAGCCTATTACGAAAATCAGGAAATTCAAAAAAATGCATTCCCTCATAAAAAGTATATCAAGTATCATCAAAAATCCAATTTTTATACAAGCTATTTTATAGGGGCTGGGCATATTATCAGAAGATCAAGCTTATCAAAAACTTCTCTTTATCCCAATGACATATTCTATGGCATGGAAGAATACGATCTAAGCTATCAATTAATCTCGAACGGTTACAAGATCATGTATACAAATTGTATTACAATACTTCACAAAGAGTCCCCAAAAGGAAGACAATTAAAACTAGAAAAAAGTAGAAGCCTTTGGATAAATAAAAGTATTATAACATTCAAGTACCTTCCAATACAGTATTTTTTAAGCACATGTTTTTGTTGGTCATTAAAATTTCTAGCTGATACAAATTTCAATATCATTGAATGGATAAAAACATATTCCAAAATCATTAAAAAAATACAATCAACTGAAAAGAAACAGCTTTCGAAAGAAAACAATTCTTATTTAAAATCCGTTGAAGCCAGATTATGGTACTGATCAATTAACTGAAAATTCTCATGCGCAGATAGGACATAAACATCAGCAACTTTGATAGCAATCCTATTTTAAGAAAATTCAATGAGAAGTAAGACTGTATAACAATAATATCTTTTAAAAAAGAAGGTGCTTCTTTTTTATGAATTACAGAGAAAGCCTCAACTGATCTAATACCTAGATTTCTCATTAACCTCCACCAAGCATCATAAACCAAAATGTTATTCAACATTTTTGAGTCATATTTTTCGAAAAATATCATGTTCTCAAATATTTCTATGTATGGATCCCCTTTAACAAAATTTGTAATTTGGGATGAATTATAACTAACACAAATTAAAGGCTCCTCAATGTAAATAAGCTTATACTTAAGTGAAAGTCTTATGTAATATTCCCAATCTACAATCCATTTTAATCTTTGATCAAATGTTTCAGCAATAGTTTTTTTGAACATTAAAACTGAAGGAGGCCCAATTATATTTTTGGCAAAAAGCAAAAAAGGATTTTTAACTACGCGACTAAAATTAAATTTAGAAATTGTCATATTTGTGGTAGCCCCATCCTCATATACGGCGTTGTAACCACTAAAAATACAATCAGAACCCTCGGATATTTTATCTGCAAATTGTTGGAGTGAGGTACTTGTGGCAAAATAATCATCGTCATGCATTATTTTGATCCAATCTCCTTTGGCATGTGATATTGCAGCTTGCCAATTCTTGGGACTACCCAGAGAAGTATTGTTTTTATAATAGAATATTTTAAATTTAAAATTGGAAGTTTGAATGAATTTTTCAACTGCAGTGTCTTCCCCACTATCATCAGTGATGATAACTTCAAAATTGGTGTAACTTTGAGAATCGATGGAGTTTAGAAGTCTTTCAAGGTAATTGACGCGTTTATAAGCCGGAATACATATAGAAATACCAGGTAACATTTAATTTTTACATAAATTTAAATAAAAATGAAAATAGCTGGTGTAGTTATTTTATACAACCCTCCTAAAGAAATATTTTCAAATATTAGATCATATATAGACTCTATCGATTATTTATATGTATTTGACAACAGCTCAATTGGCAATGATTACCTACCTGAAAAATATCATCATAAATCCAGGTATATCCATTCAGAAGAAAATAATGGAATAGCTAAATGTCTTAATCAGGCAATAAATCTTGCAAAAAATGACAATTTCAACTATTTGCTCACGATGGACCAAGATTCATCATTCGATGAAAATGACGTAAATGAGTATCTGAGTTTGGTGGATAATGAAATCAATCATGAATTCATTTCGATGTTTGGTATAAGGTATTACGCTAAAAAGGAGAATACAGAAAATCAAACTACATACAATCAACTTTTAATCACATCTGGAAGCATCATTAATTTAAAAATTGCATCATCAATTGACGGATTTGATGAAAATCTGTTTATCGATGGAGTAGATACGGAATTCTGCCTAAAATCTTTCAAAAACGGCTTTAAAACAGTACTTTACCCTCAAATTTGTTTAAAACATCTACTGGGTGAAGAAATAAATGTTATATCCCCATTTCTAAAAAAAGAAACACGAAAATTACACAACCCTTTACGTTTATATTATATTGTAAGAAACCACCTTTACTTAAGAAAAAAATATAGAAATTTACGCTTTAAATTAAAATCATCAGACATAATAAATGAATTAAAAAATTGTCTATTTTATGGCGGTCAAACGCTAAAATATACAAGGGCAATTTTGATGGCAATAAGAGATGTAAACAGATGTCAATTGGGAAAATTAAATACAAAATATGCTTCTAAACTTATTAGTAGGATTTAAAAATAAAATTGAAGTAGAATTCAGAAAATATTTTCCAAAATATATTCCCAATGCTAAGTTTTATAAGAATACATTTACTGGACTTTCTGGACTAGAAATTGGCGGCCCTAGTTTCGCTTTCACCAAAAAAGGTTTCATTCCAATTTACAAGTGTATCAAAGAACTAGATGGTTGCAATTTCAGTTCATCTACAATTTGGGAAGGAAAAATACAGTCAGGGAATACTTACCAGTTTGAGAATAGAATTGGACACCAGTATATTATGGATGGCACTGACCTGAGTATTATCAAAGATGATCAGTACGACTTTGTCCTATCATCTCATAACTTAGAACATATTGCCAACCCAATCAAAGCACTTTTGGAGTGGAAAAGAGTAATCAAACGCAATGGTTATCTTCTCATGATCCTACCCAACAAACTAGGCACATTCGATATTAAAAGAGAGTACACATCTTTGGAACATCTAATAGATGACTTCAACAATAATGTGACAGAGGAAGACAATACCCACATTGATGAAATCATGAAATTACATGATCATTCTAGAAATCCTTCTAACATAACAGTCAAGGATTTTAACGAACTGATCAGCAATAATTATGAAACAAGATGTGCGCATCATCATGTATTTGATAAAAAACTAATAGAAGGGTTACTGAAACATGTTGATCTTGATACAATATCAATTCAATATTTCTCGAGTATACACATCGTAATACTTGCAAAAAAATCAAGATAATTAAAAAGAAATCAAAAAAAATTATTGAAAATTATAAGAGACTCAATGAGAAATAAAAATTTTAACCCCAACATTACCAAATCATTTTACATAACCAGACATAATCTTTTTAAGAATATTGCTGAAAATGCAAAGTACTTAAATGGGAAAATGATGGACCTAGGGTGTGGCTCAAAGCCATATAAAGCATTAATCCATGTAGACGAATATATTGGAGTTGACTTTCATGGAGAAGGCCATTCACATCAAAATGAAGACATTGACTTTTTTTACGATGGCAAAAACATACCTTTTGACAACAATACATTTGACAGCATATTAAGTACAGAGGTTTTTGAACATGTATTTAATCTGCCTGAATTATTAATAGAAATAAATAGGGTCATAAAACCGGACGGGACATTATTGATTACTTGTCCCTTTATCATTGCCGAACACGAAGCACCAAACGACTTTGCAAGGTATACCTCTTTTGGAATTAAGCATTTGCTCAATGAGGCTGGTTTCGAAATCATAAAATACAAAAAAATTGGAACCAGCTTTGAATCGGTAATGCAGGTTTTCATTTCCTACCTTGAATCGTATGTGATTTCAAAACTTAATTTCTTCAAACCCCTCAAGTGGATTTTGGGAACATTTATAATTTGCTTCGCAAACATTGCTACAATAATTTTAAATGAGATATTGCCTAAGAGACAGGATGCGTTTTTGAACCATATCATCTTATGCAAGAAGAAATAAACATAATTCTTAAAAAGGTTGGTTAAAAAAAACAACGACTTGGCAAAAGGGATTAACGATTAATTGTTTATCCCTTTTTCAAATAACCAAGTGTATTAAAAGTTGCACTTTCCCCAAACATGTTGAGCCATTTATCATCGATTTTAAATTCCGGATGGCTAGCCAAGTAGTTTTTAATTGCTTTCACTGGTCCACCTCCATAAGCACTTGAATGACCCAATTCGTCAATAATCCCATCTTCAACAATCATATAGGAGCCGCTTGTGACTAGATCTCCAAACTTCTTCAATGCACCCAAAGTTGATTGAAATTCGTGCGAACCATCTTCAATAACTAGAATTTTGCTGTAACCATTCGCATTTTGAATATCGTACCCCTCCCAGCCGTTATGAAAAAATTTAATCCGATCGCTTTTCCTTACCAATTCATAAGCCCTATCATCTATGTCGATGGTGTGAATTTCACCTTTACCGATATTTTCTAGAATATCGGCCAAATAAAGCGCACTTCCACCATAATTTGTTCCAATTTCTATGATTAGATCTGGCTGAACTTCGTTTAATATCATTTGATAAATAACATAATCAAATGGGCACTTTATACAGGGAACACCACGATATGTGATTTGATGATGACCTTTGTCAATTCCCTTCAATGAATACGCTTTATGAATAAATGGAAATTTTAATTTGCTCAGTAATGACATCATTAAAAATTAATTTTGTTATTTATTGAAATCTTATTGAAGATCATATTTAATTTAATTGCTCAGTTTGGGCTTTTAAATTTAGATGGCAAAAACTCAAGTGTTTTCAAGGAATGATAAAAACAATTCCATGCCAGCCATCTTGTTTTCAGACAATACATAGGATATGTTTTTTCGAAAATACATATCCATTGGGTAATTTGATTCATCATTGTCCTTTATTATCGAATTTATTTTGCTCAACCCTAATCCAAAATCCTTGTTGAGTAAGGCTTTGAATTCCCCATTTATCTGTTTTTTCGCTACCCAAATTGCGAATACAAAGGGAAGCCCAGTCATTTCCTTCCAAGCTAGGCCAAGATCAAACTTAAATCTAAACCTAGCCCTGATTTTCAATGCCCTGTCCCCTATCACAAGACCAGCCACATTTCCCCGGATGTTTTCGATGTAGGATTCATCCTGGGCATCAATAAATTGAACTTTTTTCTTCCAGTGCTTTTCAAACAGGATCTTGCAAAGCATGACGGAGGTTCTTGACTGATAATCCAGCAATACTGTGTCAACCTCTTCCATGGGTACCTCACTGAATACAGCCACTGAGGCCACTTCCCCTTCGGTTCCAATGCAATAGTCAGATATGATCTGATATTCGCCCAATGAAGGAAGAGCACCGACGGGTATCAATCCTATGTCTATTTGATTTGACTTCAACAATTTCACCAAATTGGCAGGATAATCAAGTAACAACTCAATTTCATCATTCAGATGGCCTTGCTCCAAACCAAATAGCAATGGCTTTGTATTCATATAACTCACAGCGCCTATCCTAATTTTCCTTTCCAAGATATTGACGTAATTTAGCTGCAAATTTACACCAATTAAGCCTTACAATGGAACTCAATACACTTACAGCCATTTCTCCTATTGATGGCCGCTACCGTTCACAGGTAGAGGTTCTCTCAGCATATTTTTCAGAATTCGCCCTGATGCAGTACCGCTTGAGGGTTGAAACTGAGTATTTCATCGCCCTTTCACAGAAAAAAATATTCAGCCTGAGCACTGCCAATGCAAACAAGCTCAGAAAAATATACCTGGATTTCAGCCCTGAAACCGCCATGGAGATCAAAAACTTGGAAAAGGTGACCAATCATGATGTGAAGGCGCTGGAATATTTCATGAAAAAAGAACTGGAGAAACTCGAATTGGGCAATTTGAAAGAATTCGTTCATTTCGGCCTCACCTCACAGGACGTGAACAATACCGCAGTTCCGATGATGTGGAAGGAGTCTCTGGAAAATGAATACCTGCCTGCGATCAGCAACCTCAGCCTTTCGCTCAGGAAATTGGCCCACAGCTGGAAAAACATCCCCATGTTGGCCAGAACCCATGGCCAGCCTGCATCTCCTACCAATCTTGGAAAAGAAATCATGGTCTTTGTTGAACGGATTGATGACCAGCTTGCCTTGTTGAACCAGGTTCCCTACTCCTGTAAATTTGGTGGTGCAACAGGTAATTTCAATGCCCATGTCGTGGCCTATCCCAAAACCAACTGGGCAAGATTTGCGAATGCATTTTGCGAGAGCAGATTAGGGCTTCAACGCCAGCAATACACCACACAAATTGAGCATTATGACCACCTGGCGGCTCATTTTGATGGCATCAAAAGAATCAATACCATCTTGATTGACCTTTGCAGGGATGTGTGGACTTACATTTCAATGGAATATTTCCGCCAAAAAACCAGGAAAGGTGAAGTTGGCTCTTCTGCAATGCCCCACAAGGTCAACCCTATCGATTTTGAAAATGCTGAAGGTAACCTTGGCATAGCCAATGCCCTTTTTGAACATTTTTCTGCCAAGCTCCCCATCTCAAGGCTGCAAAGGGACCTTACTGATTCAACAGTTATTAGGAACATCGGAATTCCTTTGTCGCATACCATGATTTCATTAAACTCCATCAACAAAGGATTGTCAAAACTGGTCTTGAATGAGGATGCCATCAGAGCAGACCTTGACAGGAATTGGGCTGTGGTGGCAGAGGCCATACAAACCATCTTGCGAAGGGAAAACTATCCTCAACCCTATGAGGCTTTGAAGGAATTGACAAGGGGAAAATCAACCATTGACAAGAAAACAATCCATGAATTCATAGCCACACTCAAGGTGAAGGCATCTGTAAAAGCAGAACTGAAGCGGATTACGCCTTTTAGCTATACGGGATTAGGGCTATAGGGATTAGGGGAAAGGGATGAGGGAAAAGGGATAATCGAATTATTTATGGATTTCTGAACTGAAATGAAACTGAATGCCTGGATTGTTTGCTATTTCAGTATTCAGGAACCAGTCGCTTTGAGCCAAATAAACCACATGGCCATCCTTGTCAATGACTGTATTCGCAGTTTTGAAGCGGGTAAACTCCTCCAATTTTGACTTGTCTTCGGCAGTGAGCCAACAAGCCTTGTAAAAAGGCAATGAGTTGAACTGAACAGATGCACCATACTCTTGCAAAAGCCTGTACTGTATTACCTCAAACTGTAGGTCTCCCACACAGCCAATGATTTTCCTGTTGCCATTGTGTTGGGTGAACAGCTGTGCTACGCCTTCATCGGTGAGCTGGTTCAGCCCTTTTTCCAGCTGTTTTGTTTTCATCGGGTCCTTGTTCACTACCTCTTTGAAGATTTCAGGTGAGAAGCTAGGAATTCCGGTAAAATAAAAATTTTCCCCTTCGGTAAGGGTATCGCCAATCTTGAAATTGCCTGTATCAAACAAGCCCACAACATCGCCAGGATAGGCAGCTTCAATTACATCCTTGTCACGGGCCAGAAAACTATACGGATTACTAAACCGTACATCCCTGTCAAGACGTACATGGTGAAAATATTTGTTTCGCTCGAACTTACCGGAGCAAACACGCAAGAAAGCAATCCTGTCCCTGTGTTTGGGATCAAGGTTGGCGTGAATCTTGAAAACAAAACCACTGAATTTATCTTCCTGTACATCTACAGGACGGGCAGTGGTATCGCGGCTCCTGGGTTCAGGAGAGATGCGGATGAAAGTATCCAAGAGTTCCTTTACTCCAAAATTGTTGATGGCACTGCCAAAGAAAACCGGAGCCTTGATACCGCTCAGGTAGGCTTCATTGTCAAAATTGCCATAGACCCCATCAATCAAGGATGCATCATCCCTGAGTTGATCAGCATCTTTTTCACCCACCAAGCTGTTCAACAATGGATCATCGAGGTTATCGATCTGAACGCTGTCTTCTGCGGTCGCTTTTTGGTTGGCATTGAAGAGGAGCAAACTTTTATCGTACAGGCTATATACCCCTTTAAAATCCTTGCCCGAATTGATGGGCCAACTCAAAGGATGCAACAGAATCTTGAGTTCTTTTTCAATCTCATCCAGGAGGTCAAAAGGATCTTTACCATCGCGGTCGAGCTTGTTGACAAAAACAATAACAGGTGTGTCTCTCATGCGACAAACCTCCATCAGCTTTCTGGTTTGCTCTTCCACCCCTTTCACACCATCAATCACCAAAACAACGCTGTCAACCGCTGTTAACGTACGGTAAGTATCTTCAGCAAAATCTTTGTGACCGGGAGTATCCAACAAGTTGATCAGCACTCCCCGGTACTCGAATGTCATTACAGAAGTGGCAACACTGATACCCCTTTGGCGCTCAATTTCCATGAAGTCACTGGTGGCATGCTTCTTGATCTTGTTGCTCTTAACAGCACCTGCCGTTTGAATGGCTCCACCAAAAAGGAGGAATTTCTCAGTCAGGGTCGTCTTACCCGCATCCGGATGTGAGATGATGGCAAAAGTCCTGCGCTTGCTTATTTCGTTTTCGTACTTCATGGTTTTGAATCCGCAAAGGTAAGACAAGAACATTCATTATTTTTGGACAATGGGAAGAAAACTGATCCACCCCCACAAATCACCATCAAAAACATCGAATGCGCTGTATTTGATTAAAAACTGGGTATTCATTGCATTTGGCGTATTGTCTGCAGGATTTGGATTGAAAAGCTTTTTACTGCCCAGCCATTTCATTGATGGCGGCGCCACAGGCATTTCCCTGCTGCTCACACAAATCACACAACTGCCTTTTTCGCTCATCATCGTGCTGATCAACCTTCCTTTTTTGGCACTTGGCTTCAAACAATACGGCAAAAGCTTGTTTTGGTCTGCTTTTGTTGCCATCATTGCCCTTTCCATAGCGGTAACCGTTATCCCCTACCCTGAAGTAACAGAAGACAAGCTGCTTGTAGCAACTTTTGGAGGATTTTTCCTTGGTGCGGGCATAGGGATGGCCATGCGCGGTGGCGGAGTGCTTGATGGCACAGAGATCCTTGCATTGACCTTGAGCCGGAGAATTTCAGCTTCCATTGGAGACATCATCCTGGTTTTCAACATCATCATTTTCGCTTGTGCAGCCTATATCCTTGGGATTGAGTCGGCGTTGTATTCCATTCTAACCTATCTGGTGGCCTCAAAGGCCGTAGATTTTTTTGTTGAAGGCATTGAAGAATATACGGCCATCACCATTGTATCCAACCAACATGCAGAGGAGATCAGCACCATGATCATTGAACAATTTGGGCGTGGAATCACTACCTACAAGGGTTCCAAGGGTCATGGCAAAAAAGGAACAGTGAAAAGGGAAACTGATATTGTGTATACCGTTGTAACCAGGCTGGAAGTGGGAAAAATCAAAAATGAGATTCTCAAGATAGACCCTGATGCCTTCATGGTCATCAACAGTGTAAGGGAAATACGGGGCGGAATGATCAAAAAAAGAGCGCTGCACATGCAATGAAGCCCGTTTGTCAAGCCCAACATCCCTTCAGCATTTTTTACCCTTTGGCTGTCACAAATCAAGTAAATTTGTACCATGAGGAAAACCTTTGAAATATTGTGGAACACGCTTAAACTCGCCGTGCAGGAGTTGGGTAAAAACAAACTGAGAACTTTCCTCTCTCTTTTTGGCGTAACCATTGGTATATTTTGCATCATCGGAGTACTCGCCACCGTCAGCAGTTTAGAAAAAAACATACAGGACGGTGTTAAATCATTGGGATCAAATACCATCTACATCGACAAATGGGATTATCAGGGTGGCGCAGAATATCCCTGGTGGAAATATGTGAACCGCCCCAGCCCCAAGCTGATTGAAACCAAATTGATCAGGGAAAAAATCAGTGCAGACATCAACATTGTTTTCAATTTTTCTACCCAGTCTTTTATCGAATTTGACAACAACAAATTGGATGGGATCAACTACCACGGCATCACAGAGGAATTTGACAAGATACAACCGATCGACATCCAATACGGCAGGTACCTCAACCAAATGGAATTCGATTATGGTAGCCCCAGCATCATCATTGGATATGACAATGCAGAGAAACTGTTTGGCAATCCTGAGAAAGCAGTGGGTAAAGAAGTAGACCTCCGAAACAAAAAAGCCATTGTTGTGGGTGTGATGAGAAAGCAGGGCAAGAGCTTCATAGAGGGCTGGCAATTTGACCAAAGCATTGTGCTTTCATATCGCTTCATGAAACAAATGTTGTTCAATGAAAGGTTCAACAATCCAAAAATCATTGTAAAGGGACCAGAGAACATGAGCACTGATGCGCTGAAGGATGAACTCAAAGGCGCAATGCGTTCCATCCATCGCCTTGGCCCAGTAGAAGAAGATGATTTTGCCCTCAATGCCATCAGCGATTTCAGCAAAACGGTCAGTTCCCTTTTTGGAAGCATCAACCTGGGCGGGTGGATGATAGGGCTCTTGAGCCTGATTGTAGGCGCTTTTGGCATCGCCAACATCATGTTTGTGACTGTAAGGGAGAGAACCCCCATCATCGGCCTTAAAAAGGCAATTGGTGCCAAGAAGCGAACCATATTGATTGAATTTCTATTGGAAAGTGCGCTGATTTGCATCATTGGTGGACTGATCGGCATTGTGTTGGTTGTTATCATGTCTCAGATCCTGAGCAATGTTTTCAATTTCCCCATCTTTGTCTCCGCAAACATCCTGGCTTTGGCGATTGCCATTTGTGTGAGCATTGGCGTGTTGGCGGGCATCATACCAGCCATGATTGCTGCTAAAATGGACCCAGTTGTAGCCATCAGATCAAAATAAGGCTAACAGCAGTTACCTACTAATATGTATAGCTACTACATTACTATAAGGGCATAGCGCTTCAACAATATTATTTTTGCATAGAAATCGGCAATAAATAGTTGAAAGCTGTTACCTCCATCTTTTTTCGACAATACATTTGAGTTGATTTAGATCCTACCCCCCAATTCAACCACATAAAATGCCGAAAATGCAAAAGCCAATCACCCAAAAATCACAGCTTTCTGGAATTGTGCTGATTTCATTTATCATATTGGGGACATCAACTGTATTTAGCTTGTCAAAGGATGAAAATACTGAAGCATCCCAATCATGTATACAGGAGCTGGTAGGAAAAGTTTCCTTACTCGCTTCAGACAACAATCAACTCATTGTTGTAGATCAAAAAGGCGATCATTATTTTCCTGTTATTGAAGGCGAAAAAGCCATCTTGACAGAAACAATATCAGCAAGAATCTGCTACAACAAAATAGATGCATCAAACCCTAACCACAAGATCATATACGTTGAAAAGGTAGTCTCCTTACCTTCGCGGAATGAAAAGAGGTGAACACACCTATATACTGGGCATTGAATCTTCCTGCGACGAGACCTCGGCGTCTGTTTGTCACAATGGAAAAATACTCTCCAACATCATTGCTACACAGGCTGTCCATACTCAATATGGCGGCGTAGTACCAGAATTGGCCAGCCGTGCCCACATGCAAAACATTGTTCCTGTCGTAGACCAGGCAATTGTTGATGCTGGTATTTCCCTAGACCAACTCGATGCGATTGCCTTTACTAGTTCACCAGGCCTGATTGGGGCCCTACTGGTAGGTACAGGCTTTGCAAAATCACTTGCGCTCTCGCTTGATATCCCCTTGATCGCTGTACACCACATGCAAGCACATGTATTGTCCAATTTGATTGCTGATCCACAACCAGAATTTCCATTCCTTTGTCTTACTGTCAGTGGAGGACATACGCAAATCGTGCTCTGCAAGGACGCGCTGAACATGGAAATCCTGGGCGAAACCCTTGATGATGCTGCCGGCGAAGCATTTGACAAAACTGCCAAGCTCTTGGGGCTTCCCTACCCTGGCGGACCCTTGATAGATCGATATGCCAAAGAAGGTGATCCCCTAAAGTTCCATTTCCCTGAACCACAAATTGAAGGACTGAATTTCAGTTTCAGTGGTGTCAAAACTTCCATCCTTTATTTTTTGCAAAAGCAATTGAAGGCTGATCCAGATTTTATCAGCAAGCACTTACCAGATATCTGCGCGTCTGCACAACATTGCATTGTCAACATCCTCTTGCAAAAACTCAAAAAAGCCAGCCTTCAGACAGGTATCAAAACCATCTGTCTTGCAGGCGGGGTCTCTGCCAACAAAGGACTCAGGAATTCAATAAAGGAGATGGCTGAAAAATACCATTGGAAATTGTTCATCCCTGAAATGGAATACTGCACAGACAATGCCGCAATGATTGCCGTTACTGGCTATCATAAATTTTTGACAGGGTTTAGCAGCCCGCTTTCCGTTTCAGCCTCCGCCCGAGCGGAATGGTAAACAGTTGATCATGGGAAATTCCTATTTCAAGTTCAAGCAGTTTACGATCCACCAGGACAGTTGTGCCATGAAAGTAACCACTGATGCATGCCTGTTTGGTGCCTGGATCAATGCTAAACTTCAATCCACAGAAACCCTGTTGGATATAGGTGCTGGAACTGGCCTACTCTCCCTGATGCTTTCCCAGAACAGGTCAGTGAAGGTTGATGCCGTTGAAATAGAATCCTCCTGTCATGAGCAGTTGTGCCAAAATATTCATGATTCTCCCTTTAGCGGAAGCATCAATCCCATTCATGGTGACATCAAAGATTGGGAAACAACCCTTCCTTACGAAACTGTTGTCTCCAACCCACCCTTTTACGAAAAGCAACTCAGGTCTGATCAGGCTGGCGTCAATCTGGCCAGACATTCTGATGAACTTACCCTTCATGCGCTGTTTACGCATGCAAAAAGGCTGATGAGCAATCAAGGTTTTTTTTATGTGTTGATGCCATTTTACAGAAAGACAGAGTGCCTCGAAATGGCTACAGCATTTGAACTTTTCCCACAAAGCATTGCAGATGTAAAACAGAGTCCATTTCACGATCCATTCAGGGTGATGTTTGAATTTTCTGCAACAATAGGAAATACCGAATCAGAGACCATCACCATCAAAAAAAATGCATCAGACTATGCTGATGCATTCAAAGTGCTTTTAGCGCCGTATTATTTGAACCTATAGGTTATTTTCCTCTTCCCCAACCCAACCAATCATTGGCATTTGCATAAATCATCAAACCGAAAAGGATGACCATGCCCACGATTTGTGCGTATTCCAAAAACTTCTCATTGGGCTTCTTGCCAGTGATCATTTCAATCAAGGTAAACACTACATGTCCGCCATCCAATGCTGGGATGGGCAGGAGATTCATGAACGCAAGAACGATGGAGAAAAATGCTGTAATGTTCCAGAAGGCTTCCCAATCCCACCCGTATTTAGGGAAAATGGATCCCATGGACTTGAATCCACCCAAGCCTTTGTAGGCACCTGTAGATGGGTTCAATATTTTTTTGAACTGGGCGATATAGAAACCAAGCTTGTCAAAAGTTTTGCTCACGCCTGCAGGGAATGAAGCGAAGAAACTGAACTTCCTTGTTTCAAATTGATAGAGCCCCTGGTGCTGCATCTCATCCATGCTGGGAACTGCGGGAAAAAAGCCAATAGAAGTATCGGCACTTACAACTGTATTGATAACCATTTCATTGCCATTGCGCAGTACATGCAGCGCAATGCTGTCTCCTGCCCTGTTCAAAATGGCAGGCTTGACCTGGTCAAAAAAATCAACCTTCAGGGAGTCTATGCCAATGATTTTATCTTTGGCCAATAAACCATTTTTAGCAGCAGCTGTACCAACACCAACTTCGCCTACAATACAAGGCACACGGGGCATCAGCAAGACAGACCGCTTTCCTTTTTCAACAATTTTCTCTATGAAATTCACCGGAATGACAAGGTCTTTCACTTCGCCATTGCGTTCAACCGTCATCTTCTCCCCCAACAACATGGCTGCATTGAGGTCTTCAAAATATTTTACAGGTTCGCTGTTGACAGAAAGAATCTTGTCACCAGTTTTCAACCCAACTTCATTGACAACAGTATCCACAACCCAAACACCATTGGTGAGGCTTTGGTTGGGCAATTTGGTTTCACCCCAGGTGAAGAGTATCATGGCATAAATGAAAAATGCCAGCAAAACATTCACCGTTACACCACCGATCATGATGATCAGGCGCTGCCAGGCTGGCTTGCTGCGGAACTCCCAAGACTGTGCAGGCTGTTTCAGCTGTTCCTTGTCCATGCTCTCATCAATCATGCCGGCAATCTTGACGTAGCCACCCAGGGGCAACCAGCCAATACCGTATTCTGTCTCGCCTTTTTTCTTTTTGAAAAGCGAAAACCAGGGATCAAAAAAAAGATAGAATTTATCTACCCTGCAACCGAAGATTTTGGCAGGAATAAAATGTCCCAATTCATGAAGAATAACCAGTATCGAAAGAGATAGAATCAGTTGTCCGGCCTGCAATCCAACTGCATTCCAATTGATATCCAACAGCACGTTTAAATTCATTGTATTAGATTAGGATGTAAATATAAAGAATAAAGGGAGGGAAGACAACTGAAATGGGACAAGCGGAGAAACCGGCTTACAAGTTGATCAATGTTGCCGCAAAATCCCTGGCCTCCCCATCGCTATCAAAATATTCTTGCAGGGTCGGTTTTTCAATGAAGGAAACATTGGCCATGGTTTGCTCAATCACTTCTGTCATGTCAAGAAAACCAAGCCTGTTTTTGAGAAAGCCATAAACCGCCAATTCATTGGCGGCATTGAGGATGCAAGGCATGTTACCACCCTTGTGCAGTGCGGATATGGCTAGGCCCAAATTCCTGAATGTTTTATAGTCAGGAGGATCAAAACTCAAGGTGGCAGATTTAGCGAAATTGAACCGGGGGAAATCATTTGGAATCCTCCTGGGATAGGCCATAGCATATTGAATGGGCAACTTCATGTCTGGAAGGCCCATCTGGGCTTTGATGCTGTTGTCCTTGAACTGGACCATGCTGTGGATGATGCTCTGGGGATGGATGACAACCTCAATCTGCGATGGCTCCAAATTGAAAAGCCATTTGGCTTCAATCATCTCCAGGCCTTTGTTCATCAACGTTGATGAGTCTATCGAAATCTTGGCCCCCATGCTCCAGTTCGGATGAGCTATGGCATGTTCCCTTTTGACATTTACCAAGTAATTGGGCTTTCTGCCTATGAATGGACCACCGGAGGCGGTAAGGATGATTTTCTCGATGGGATTGGATGCCTCCCCAACAAGGCATTGGAAAATGGCTGAGTGCTCTGAATCTACAGGGATGATGGCAACTCCTTTTTGAGCAGCCAATGCCATGACCACATCACCAGCAACAACCAGCGTCTCTTTGTTAGCCAGTGCAATGTCTTTTCCGGTCTCAATGGCTTTGAGCGTGGGCTTCAATCCTGCAAAACCAACAATGGCAGCCATCATCAGGTCAAAGCAATCCATTGAGGCTGCTTCTTCAAGTGCTGCTTCACCTGCCAAGACCATGATGCCTTTGGGTGCAAGGGCCTCTTTTACCAATGCATATTTTGAAGATTGGGTGATGACTACAACAGCAGGCAAAAACTCTAAGGCCTGTTCTATCAACAACTCATGGTTGGAATGTGCGGTAAGCACGGTGGCTGAAAAAAGGGAGGGATTGGCCCTGATGACCTCAAGCGTCTGCTTACCAATTGAACCAGTAGAACCAAAAAGCCCTACCCGCTTCAACGAAGGCGGATTGATTCCTTCAGCATCAAACTGGTCTGAGAAGTCGAATTCCATCAGGTAAATTTATAGGTTGTTGGCCAACTTTTCAAGTTCTGAAGCAATCTTCCTGTCATTGCTCAATCTAGGCACCTTGTTCTGACCACCCAGTTTTCCTTGAGAACGCATGTAATCAATAAAGGCATTTTTTTTGAGTGGGGTAATGACCAATGGTTTCAGGATATTGCCGCGAATCAAATCATCGTAATAAATATTTTTTGACCGCATGTGCAGGTCTACCTCAGCAGCGAATGCAGCAAGGTCTTGCGGATCTTCCTCAAATTCAACAAACCACTCATGGTATGATTTGCCCTGGTCTTGGGTAACCATAGGAGCCACAGTAAACTCAACCACACGGACTCCTTTTTCGTTTGCCGCTTTCATGAGGCTGTACTCCACTTCCTCGCCAATCACATGTTCACCAAATGCTGAGATGAAATGCTTGATGCGGCCAGAAACAATGATTCTATAGGGATCAAGGGAAACAAATTTAACAGTATCGCCAATGTTATAACCCCAAAGACCTGCATTGTTGTTGATGATCAGGGCATAGTTCTCTCCAATCTTCACATCCTTTAAGGAAAGCCTTGTGGGATTGTCATTGAAAACCTCACTTGCTGGAATGAATTCAAAAAAGATACCTGAATTGGTATTGAGCAAAAGCCCTTCCTCATCCCTGGTGTCCTGAAACGCAAAAAATCCTTCAGAAGCAGGGAATGTTTCAATGGTGTCCACTTTCCGACCAATACTTTCCATGAGTTTGGAGCGATAAGGGCTGAAATTGACGCCACCATGCACCAATACACTGAATTCTGGAAACAGGTCTCCAATTTTTTTCCCTGTCTTTTCCATCAACCGGTCAAAATACATCTGCATCCATGGTGGGATACCACTGATCAGCGTCATGTTGCGGGCAATGGTTTCCTCAACAATTTTTTCCAGCTTGGATTCCCAGTCTTCAATACAATTGGTTTCAAAACTAGGGAGCTGGTTCTTTTTCAGGTAACTGGGAATATGGTGGTTGACGATTCCACTGAGCCGGCCTGTTGGGATTCCCCCAATGCGGTCCAGCGTAGGTGAGCCAGAGAGGAAGATCATGTTGCCATTGGCAAAATCTGCATTGCCTGAGGTGGCTATATAACAAAGCAAGGCATTTCTGGCAGTTCCAATATGGTTGGGGATAGAATCAGCAGTGATTGGAATATACTTGGCACCTGAGGTAGTACCAGAGGTCTTGGCAAGGTAAATGGGCTTGCCTGGCCATAATATATTATCTTGGCCTTCCTTGATTTTTGCAATATAAGGGCTCAGTTTTTCATAATCCCTGATTGGAACAGCTTGTATAAAAGACTGATGATCAGTTACTTCAGCAAGACGATGTTCTTTCCCGAATTCAGCAAGCTTGCCTTTTTTTACCAATGCCTGCAGGATGCTCTCCTGATCCTCCAAGGCAGAGCGCATGGATTTTTGAACTTTTTTATAGACGATATTTGCAAAAGGCTTGGCCAGATACGATTTGATCTTCATATTGAATCATTCGTGGGAGTAACAAAGATAGTCTCCCCCACCCAAACCAATAGAAATAGCTCCCAAGAAATTTTAGTTTTAAAATTGGGGGAAAATTAAATTATGCTTACCTTCGCACTCCTAAATTTTGAATTATCATGTTTGCAATTGTAAAAATAGCAGGTCACCAGTACAAGGTTGAAGCCGGACAGCAGCTGTATGTTTCCCATATTGAGGGAAGTGTAGGCGACAAGATTGAAATCCCAGAGGTTTTGCTTGTTGACAATGATGGAAAACTTTCCGTTGGAAAGGATGTAACAGTTAAAGTCAGTGCTGAAATCCTCAGTGAGGTTCAGGGTGACAAAGTGATTGCATTCAAAATGAAGAGAAGGAAGGGTTTCCGTAAAAAAATCGGACACCGTAAATTGTATACCAAGCTCAGGATTGAAAGCATCGCCTGATCTATTTAAAAGTTATCATTTAAAAAACAAGCGTCATGGCACATAAGAAAGGTGAAGGTAGCGTTAAGAACGGTCGCGATTCACACAGCAAAAGACTTGGCATCAAGATCTTTGGTGGACAACCAGCTATTTCAGGAAACATCATTTTGCGTCAGCGTGGTACCCAGTACCACCCTGGTAAGAATGTTGGCGTAGGCAAAGACTGGACTATTTTTGCAACATCTGATGGTGTTGTTGAATTTAGGAAATCAAAGAATAATAAGACATTTGTTTCCATCGAACCTGTCGTAACTGCCGGATAATCACTGCTTAAAATAATTTTTTTTGCATATTAGAAAAACTGTTTATACTTTTACTACGTTAAACATTTTCTAAACCATTAAATTCTAAACAAAATGGCAACTGCAAAAAAAGCTGCACCTAAGAAGGCTGCAAAGAAAGCTGCTCCTAAGAAAGCTGCTAAAGCTGCTCCTAAGAAAGCTGCTCCTAAAAAAGCTGCTAAGGCTGCTCCGAAGAAAGCTGCAAAGTAATCTTCCAACAGTCAAAAGTATAGAGTCCCGCTTCGTGCGGGACTTTTTTTTGTCAAAGATCAACTGCACATCATGCCAGACAATTACGCCATAGCCGATCAATTCAGCCTCTTGAGCAAATTGATGGATATCCACCAGGAAAACAGTTTCAAATCAAAGTCATATGGGAGCGCGGCATTTTCCATTGAAAAATTACCCCTGCAGCTGGAATCAATCCCTAAGGAACAAATTGCGTCCCTCAAAGGAATTGGGGATTCTACTGCAAGGAAAATCATTGAAATACTGGAAACCGGCAAGCTCATTGCACTGGAGGAGTTGATTGCAAAAACACCTGAAGGCGTATTAGAGATGATGCAGATAAAAGGCATTGGTCCTAAAAAGATTTCAACCATTTGGAAAGAGATGGGCATTGAAGGACTGGGAGAACTGCTTTATGCCTGCAATGAAAACAGGTTGTTGCTCTACAAGGGCTTTGGAGAGAAAACACAGAAAAATGTAAAGGAAGCCATAGAGTTTTATTTCCGGCACCAGGGGCACTTTCTCTATGCAGACATAGAAACCTATGCATTGCACATGCAGGAAGTATTGTCATCCCAATTCAAGGAAAACACATTCCAGCTTTGCGGAGATTTTATTCGGCAAATGCCTACCCTTGAAAAACTTTGCTGGGTAACAGATTGCAACGGACAATCGCTCTCTGTTTTCCTTTCTGAAAACGGTTTTGAGACAAGCCCTCTTGCTGATGATGTATTGCATGCAAAGGGAATTGAAAACGTTTTGCTGGAGTTCCAATGTTCTCCAACAGACCAACTCCAAAAAAGAAGTTTTATCCTCAATGGCGCAGAGGCATTTGTCAATGAATGGCTGAACAAATACCCCACTTCATTGGATGACATGAAAACAGATCAGGATGCCTTCACAGCAGCATCTGTTCACTATATCCCATCCTTCCTCAGGGAAGATCCTGCCATCATTGAAAAGGCGATTGCAGGATCCGTGATGGATGTTGTACAATCTAAAGACATCAAATCCATCATCCACAGCCACAGTGATTGGAGTGATGGAACCAATACCATAGAGGAAATGGCCAAGGCCTGTATTGACAAAGGTTTTGAGTACCTGGTCATCAGCGACCACAGCAAATCCGCTTTCTATGCCAATGGCCTAACGGAAGAAAGGGTGAAAGCGCAGCACCAATACATTGATGAGTTGAACAGAAAATATGCTCCTTTCAAGATCTTCAAAAGCATTGAGAGCGATATCCTCAATGATGGTTCTCTGGATTATTCCGACAACCTGCTCAGTACATTTGACCTGGTCATTGCATCAGTTCACTCTAACCTCAAGATGAGCGAGGAGAAGGCCATGCAGCGTGTCATTGCAGCCATTGAGAACCCTTTCACCACCATCCTTGGGCATCCAACAGGAAGGCTGCTGCTGAGCCGAAAGGGATATCCGCTTGATCACGAAAAAATCATTGACGCCTGTATTGCCAACAAGGTAGTCATTGAAATCAACGCCCATCCCAGAAGGCTTGACTTGGACTGGACTTGGGTGGCCAGGGCACAGGAAAAAGGCGCACTCCTCTCCATCAATCCAGATGCGCACAATGTTGAGGGGTACAATGATATCCGCTATGGAACACTGGCGGCACAGAAAGGTGGATTGAAAAAAGAAAACAATCTCTCCAGTTTCAGCCTTCCAGATTTTGAGTCCTATTTGAGGGGATAAGGGATCAATGTTTTTTCACTTCATTCCAGATCTCATCCATTTGCTGCAGGTTCAGGTCGGTCATGCGCTGGCCTTTATCAGCAACAATTTTTTCCATTGACTGAAACCGGTCCAGGAATTTCTTGTTCGTTTTTGCCAGAGCATTGTCTGGATCAATGTTCAGGAACCTGGCATAGTTGATGACAGAAAACAACAGGTCCCCTATCTCATCTTCTATTTTTAATTTTTGCTGTTCATCATGAACAGTTTCACTGGTTGAATTCAGTTGCTGTGCATTGTACTGCTCAACCTCAACCCTCACCTCTTCCATTTCCTCTTTCACTTTTTCCCAAACCTGTTCTTTGTTCTCCCATTCAAAGCCCACCTGTTTGGCTTTCTCCTGTATGCGCATGGCCTGCACCATCGGCGGCAAAGACCTTGGAACCCCACTCATCACTGATGTTTTGCCTTCTTTGAGTTTCAAATTTTCCCAATTCCTTTTCACTTCCTCTTCATCTTTCACTTCCACATCTCCATAAATGTGGGGATGCCTGAATATCAGTTTATCACAAATCCCGTTGATGACATCATCAAAACTGAACTGTTTTTGTTCTGAACCAATTTTGGCATAGAAAATAATGTGCAGGAGTATATCACCCAACTCCTCCTGAATACCTTTCCAGTTTTCATCAGTGATCACATCTGCCAATTCATGACACTCTTCGATTGTCAATTGTCTGAGAGTATGAATGGTTTGCTTGCGGTCCCAGGGGCATTGTTCACGCAATTCATCCATTATTTTCTCTAACCTTTCGATGGAGTGATTGCTCATTTGTTTTTGTATTTTTTTGAGAGGTCAAGGAGTTCAATGTTTTTAAAATCAATTTCCTGTCCTTCGCTCTGTAAAGCGATAAATCCTTTTTTCAAGAGTTTCCCATCAATCTTGATGGCAGGATCAAAACCATTGGCAACGCCTCCACCAATCTGTGGATTGGAATATTGCAATACGGTATCGCCATTGATCAGGTGTGTCACCAATGAGTCTCCCAAGACGATCAATTCAGCATGCACCCACTGGTCTCCATAATAAGTTTTGGAAGATGAGCTGATGCAATGCCTGGGATCTTTCTTGCCTTGATAGAAAACATCAGTACCCGGGGAACACATGTTGCCTGTTGGTCTTGACACACCATCTTCCAATCCACCCAATACCTGAAACTCAACAGAGATGGGCCAATCCTGCTCCTTCAGGATGGTCCTGGGATCCTGAGAATGATACATCACTCCAGAGTTTATCTTGGTATAGG
>JACCDM011894041.1_pt1 | contig 27462 bp, 41 predicted proteins | sample 7445851 | NCBI WGS metagenome assembly JACCDM01 (sample SAMN15323438, study PRJNA562643) | freshwater metagenome | isolation source: river surface water | place: USA:Blue River Watershed | collected 2017-08-16
CAAACACTTCATCTACTTCAAACACTTCATCTACTTCAAACACTTCCCCACCTCCAGAACCAAACGTCGATTGTGTCGCATCGTGGGGTGAGTTTGGTGATTGTGTGGACGGTAAAAAAACCAAAAAGTACACAGTCACCACATCGTCTTCCGGGACGGGGAAAGTGTATGAAACGTTTAACGGGGACACAAAAACAGAAGATTGTTCGGGTTCTTGGTACACGAACCCTCTCATATTGGGAGGCATAGCTGGTGGTGTCTTGTTATTGTTCATCATAATCATGATGATGAGTTCTAAATCGTCGGAATAAATTCCCATTTCAGGTCGTTACAAATTAATTTCCAAATCACATCTTGTTGATACAGTTTTTCCTTTGACTTGAGCAAAGGGAAGCATTGTAAGAATTGATCCTCTCCCAAAAGTTCGCAAAACTTATAAAGCACATACGAGTAGCTCAAAAAATTTTTGCGATCTTGTGGACAGTTTTTGTCAAAGGGTTCTTGAATCTCCTTGAACATCAGTCTCAGGCGTTCCTCGAGAACCTGGGACATTTTTGGCGGCTGCATGCCATTCAATATGTTTGAAATATATGGGACGTGTTCGTAGTACTTGTTGAGTCTCAACTTTTTCAACAGGCCTCTCACCTTTGCGTGAGTAATGTCGCTAAGTTTCTTTATCTTCATCTTTTTCAATTCGGTTCGAAGTTGATCTATGACTTCCGGGGGTATCGAAGTCGTTTCCAGGGCCTGAAACTGCGAGATCCACTCGTTAAAGTGGTTCTCCCTCTTGTACGAATAACTTATAATCTTTTCCGAAGTCTCTTGTTCCTCCTTGTAGGACATTTCGTGCGTCATGATTTGCGTGGCGATCCCACAGTTTCGGCATATGGAATCGCTCGTCTCTCGATCCACAAACACATCGAGCGATTTACAATGTTTACAAGCATATGTGTTGATTTCGACATCCTTTTCAATATAGTGACCCTCGACGGCATTTAAATAGTTTTCAAAAATTTCCTTCTTCTGAAGACCCTTGTTGATCTTACAGTTGAATATGTTTGTGACTTCTTGTTTCGGTTCCTTCTTCTCCATGTACTTTTCTATAAAAGGTATACACATGAGTATGTACTCATTCATTTCGGCCTCGTGTTGATCTCGGTTATCCGGGTCCGACTCTATCAATTTTTCCCATTCGGCTAGTTTGTTCTCGTATCTACTTAAAAAGTTGCCCTCCATATGTGAGTATATGTTCAATGACTTTAATATCTATACTACTCGATTACGTGTACTCATTTTTAGAACTTTTTAAGTATAAAGACTATACTATACGCAGTGTACACCTCGAGTATGTTGTCATTGATCAAGACGCGTCGGTTATTTCGGGGAGTTTTTGGTCCCGTGAGCAACCCAAGTGGAGTAATTTGCCCGACATTTTCAGCGTCGACGTAAAGGATCAAACCTTTCTCCCGTTGCCATCGTGTGTTAAAAATCCAATCTTGAAAATTGTTTATATTTTCAACAGTAGAGAGTACGTGTACGTGACAAAGGATATGGAGTACGATTGGCCTCCCAAAAAGACCACCATGAGTTTCGTCCTTCCTTACAAGCACGCGGTCCTGCTCGATTCGGAAGGCACGCCCGTGAAGAACATCACGTCTCAGTTTAATCAGCTCGCCGGGCCAAAGTTTGATTTTCACGGAAACAAGGTTCCCTTTACTGATGTGTTTGAAAAACCTTTTACAAAATTGCGAGTCACCAACATCATGAATCAACAATCAATCATCGATCTTGGTCGATAAATAAAATTTCAAGTCACCCAAATTTGCGACATTGTATTTAAGAACAAGAAACTTGCTCTCTTGTTCTTGTAATATCTGAACTGTGGAGCACATGCCCGTGGCCTTTGTGAAAATGTTCAGGTACTTGAGCGAGTACTTTCCCGAAACCTCATTGTCGTTACACGTGTCATCCGAGCATTCGAATGTTGTGCTCTGGTTCGCAAAGTCTCCATCGCAGTCTATGATAAACTTTTTGTCGCGCCTCGTTATAACCACCTCCGAGGCTATGTTGTTCATGTCCCTACAAATTCTTTGAAAGTCGGTGGATTGCATCGTGGTCGTGACGTTCATATCAATCTCCGGGAGATCGATTTGCTCCTCATTGATGTCGAGGAGCTTCAGCTGAAACTTTGTGATTGACTTTTTGCTGTCGTTGTTTATCAAAATCTCCATGTACTCTTTGTTCTCTATACAGAGTGTGATGGTGTCGTTGTTCGTGATGGTCTTGAGCAACTTGAATGTGTTTGCTATGTTGACCCCGGCCACGACATCTTGGGGGCACGAGTATTCCTCGAAATTTTCAGCGTTCAAAAACATATCAACCAGGACCGATCGAGCTGTATCCAACGTTATTATCCGCATCCCAGTCTTGTCAAAGTAGATGTTGACATCGTTCAGAATATCCTTGAGGACCTCAAAGACCGCTTTGAATGCCGAGGCTTGAACAGAAACGAATTTCATTTTTAATACAAAGTGTTAATTCTTTATTGTATCATACGCATCAGCGACACTTCGACTTATTTTTGCCTGGAGTTCGGGTGTCATGGCTGGTTGAAGCGACTGGCCGTAGTTCCCCAGGTCGAAAAACCCGTCCCCTTCATCACCGTCGAGCGAGGCGGATAACCCCCTACACTTTCCGTACACATCGCACGATGACAACTCTTGGGCCGGCAGAAGAGAAGCCAGCCACTGCTTCACTTCGTTTCCCACGAGCATCTTTCCGTTTTGGGTCAACAGCGTCGGCACTCTGTTAATCCGACCGGCGTATTGTTGAGGTATGCCGTGCTGGTTCACGTCGTGGAGTCTCACGATTTGCTTGAGTTGGGGCGTATTGTTGATGAACATGAGAATTTCCATCGAGTGTTTACATTTGGTGCTGTATATCAGAAGAGCCATTATTAATATACTTGTCTTTTGTTAAAAAAAAATTAACGCGTATAGTTAAATGGAGATTGTGGTTTTATTGTTGGCTTTGCTAGTTGTCTTTTTTTTAACAAAATCCGAACACATGAGTGGCTCCGAGGAGAGTGATTTCGTCGAGACTGTCGCGACCGAGACCCCGGATAGAAATCAACAGATGATTTTCTTGACGCAAGAGTACCTCAAAAAGTACCACAATTTGTGCGGGTACTGTATCGAAACCAATAGCATCAAAAAGTTTACGAATGTAAAGGATAATTCTGTCAAGTACAGGTGTACTTATATGTTCATGATACTCGGTGGGTACCCCTACGGTCTATCAGTGACCTCTGAACTCATTTTGGACCCCGAGCCCAGAGTTTTGCTGCTGTCTCTCCAGCCGCTCACGACCAAGTCCGACCTTCAGATTACCCCGTACACGGACGAAATCGCGAAACCTTTTTTGAGCTACGATGAAGTTCTCGCGTCTGTAAAACCTAAAAAGCTTCCGACTGTTAATTAACAATGATCAATGCTCGCGATATTGCCAAGATTGAAAACAAGAGGAAAGAAATCAAAAAAGAGATTTACACAAAAATATACGAACAGTTTTCTAGAAAGATCAGGCAGACTGTCGAACTTGGGCAAAAACATGTGTTTGTCAATGTGCCCTCCTTTTTGATGGGGTACCCGACGTTCGACAGAGACAAGGCTCTCGAGTACCTCACACGTCAGCTCGAGCGAGCCGGATTCGTGGCGACTCAGACCGGGTCCTATGAGATACTCGTGACGTGGAACAGCAAGAAGAACACAGAGGAACCGCCAGAGGAAGAGCCGACGTTCGATGAGCTCCCCACGCTCATGAATTTGAAAAAGGCTGCGAGCAAATACAGGCGTGTCTAAACGAAATATATTTTTTCGCACGGAATCGTAAATGGAGCTGAACGTGTTGGTCGAAGCGAAGAAAGAGTACCTGAGCCAATTGTGTACTATCATGTGTCCCGTGATGATAAAGGCTTTCCAGGACATGTACATGGAGGCTCAGAAATTATCAAAGGGCAAGAGGGTCCTGATGCAGTACCAGAAACTTTTGAAAGAAGTCCCAAACTGGAATGATCACATTGTGAAACAAAACTCTGACAATGTGTGTAATTCATGCAGTTGGTTCAGCGATCTTCTCGCGGCCGTCTTTGTGAGTTTCGTCAAGATTCTGTCTTCCGTGAGGCTCAAGACGGATACGAAAAAGATTTCAATCAAGTTGCCCACAAACGATCTCTTTGTTCACACGTGTTACATCAACGCCGCCAAGGATCTCTACAAGGATCCCTACATCTACGACGAAGAGATGAACGAGCACGTCAGGGACCTGAAACTGACCGAGCGTTTCACGGCGTGCATCGAGGCGACCATCAAGGAGCTCTTGCCCATACAGCAAATCCTCGAAACCTACATGAAACAGCAGCAAGGCGCCGAGAGTCTCGATCTGAACTCCGAGCCCGTGGAAGACGCGGATGACCCGGATATCGATGAGCACGAACCCGAGCCCGAGCCGGAGCCCGAACAAACACCAGAGCCGGCCCCGGAACCCGAACCACAGGCACCAGCCCCAGAGCCGGCGCCCGAACCGGCCCCCGCCCAGCCGTCCGACGAGGTGAAACAGATACCGATAACCGGACACCAGGCTGACGACGATGTTTTATTCCCGGACGCTCCTCATGAAAAAACAAAAGTTGCTTAAATTAAATGGATGTCAGTGATTATTTGCGAGAGCCCTTTGGAGCTTCTGTTTTTGCCGGTCTTGCCACAGCCGCTTATATTCACATCAAAGCAAAGATGAACAACGAAGGAAAGTTACAAATGAGCCAATATGTTAAACCAGCTGTTCTAGTAGCCTTGTTGGTTTATTTTATAGTATCGAATGGAACAGGAACTCGTGAGACTATTTCAGCTGAGCCTTTTTAACTTAAAGATTGTATGAATTATATGTATAAATGACTTCCGTTTCAGCTTTCAATGAGATGATGGATCAGTTTATGGTTGAACTTAAAGAGACGTTTCCAGAGGAGAAGGCCATTGGCAAGTACTACACGGGGTTTGATTTGCTCAAAAAGTCAAACCCCAGGAAGTGCGTGGTTGGATTCATGGACGAGGTTACGCCCTTTGCGAGTCAGATTATGAACAAGGAGGAGTCATTCTTTTTGGACGAGAACAACAAGCTCCCGGCCATTCTCGACGAGATGCACATCAGGAAACACTGGACCCCTGAGCTTTCCCAGACTACGAAGGATGCCATCTGGCAGTACCTTCAGACGTTGTACATGCTCGGGACCACAATTGTGAATATACCAACCGATACGCTCAATATGATTGAGCAAGTCGCGAAGCAGTGCGCGGATACGATGCAAGGAGGCGGCGGTCTCGATGAAAAGGCTCTCATGTCGAGCATGAGCGGTCTTTTCGGTGGTCTCTTGAAAAATAAATAAACCTCTGTATAATACAAATGGATACAAACGTGTGGTTCAATGACCCAACTCAACTTTTCAAATCTGATAGGATACTGTCATTTTGGCCGACTTCTCAACAGGACCCGGCGACCCGAATAAATGCTGCGACTCGTTTTATATTGTACGCGGCTTGTCTCATTTACCTCATAAAGAGGGATATTCGTGTGTTTGCCTTGGCTGCCATGGTGTTGTTTGTCATTTTCATTCTTTATAAGAAGGATATGATAAAGCAACCCTTTGCTCGCCCCATGGTTTCTCAAGATCAGTCTTATAACCCAACGTGTCAGCGCCCCACTTTTGATAACCCCATGGGAAATGTTCTTTTGAGCGACTACATAGATCAGCCGAATAGACCTCCGGCGTGCGACTACTCGACTGTGAGAAAGCAGGTCAAGTATTACCTCGATGACACGATCCCATATGATTCCGGTCGTTCTCGAAGCCCGATGCCCGAGTTTCAGAGAAACGCGGCCGCTCGTCAGTTTGTGACCACGTCGGCTTCGACCATACCCGGAGATCAGACTGGTTTCGCAGAGTGGTGCTACGGTAAAAAGTTTTCACCGATGTGCCGTGACGACCCGTCGGTGTGCGACCCCAACGCCCGTGGAGTTCAACTCGAGGCATTTGGTGGTTTAGAACCGTATGGAGGTCCTAGAAGATAATATATTTTTATATTATAAATGGCGTATCAGCTCCAGCCCGGTTTAACTCAAATTGATAAAGGTACAGTGCCCACCCCTTGTGCTCAGGATTTCGTGTTTGATTATCCAGTACCGAGCAGTCTAAATTATTGTGGCCGTCCCCAAACCATGGTGTACGGAACAGCTCCTTACATGGCTGGAAACGGAGCCCCAGGTGAACTCGTTATGCTCGATGATTCTCTGAGACCCCAGTCAACCTCTCAATTCAAAAAGATTTACGTTGATACACTCGCAAAGAACACATTCCCTTGGCAAAACGTTCAGTGCCTTGGTCCTCAGAGAACAATGACCATGGATCCGTCGAGCACAAGAGCCGGTATGCAGAACGCCATGTTTTTACAGAGATACGGAATGAAATAAAATATTTAAGATTGTTAAGTATGGCAGATCCGCTATCTATAGCAGCAATAATAGGTCTTGTTTTTGCGGGCAAAAAGTTGAGTGAACAAAAAGATGAAGTACCAAGAGAGCCCGTTGTTAAAATTGTAAAACCAGATTTTGACAACAGGACGATGATAACGAATTCAATGGCCGGGAGTTTCAACCCGGATCCCGGGCTCAGTTCATACGGCATAACAAGAAGGGAAAAGTACGAGCAGCCAAACTTTTCGGATATTAGACCAGACGCCAGTCGCGAAGTGTTTGGGTCAAAAACCGTCGACTTTCGAGACAGACCGTGGGTTTCCGGTCAAATGAATAACTTTGCCCCCACGGAAAAGATACAGGTTGGACCTGGTCTCGGCGTTGATCCCAACGTCCCGGCCATCGGTGGTTTTCAGCAGGTGTACCGAGTTCTCCCAAATAACGTGGGCGCATACAGATTGACGCAGTTGCCTGGAAGACCGGGACCGGCCGGGGACATCACAGGAGGAGCCCCGGCTGTCGTTGGCTTGCTCAGTCACAATAGACCGGAAAAGACGGCGTTTTTGCCTGACAGACGCGCCCCTCTTCCGTCGAGAGCTCAGGGTCAAGGAGGTTCCTTGTCGGGCGTCGAGGTCCGAGCGAGTTACGAAAAGGGCAAGAGACCAACCAATCGCGCAGAGACTGGTCTCAGGACCGATACTTTGAGCACGGCCCCCGCCAAGAGTTTTGTGTCCGGTTTACAAATGTCCCAAGATCCCACAAGAAACAAGGGCGATCTCAACACCGACCAGTTTGCGCACTTTGATAATCCAAGTCCTGGAATTCACAGCTTTGTTGGCGCATATGACAAAACGGCCAACGATATTCGAGTCGCTGACAAGAGATGCCAACCTGACAGACCTGGTAACGCCGGTCGCATGAATGTGAGAGCGAGCCCACTGAACCAAGGGGGTCTTCTCACGCAGGTGCGAGCCGAGTCGAGAAGCCAACCCATACCAGCCAGGAACGGCGGGTGGACGCAGCAATACGTCCCATTGGGATACCAAGACAATAACGACAAAAAGGGTAACTTGAACCCGTACGCATCGAACACTGGTCTCAACACAGCCATTCGCCAGTTACAGAATAACCCCCTCGCGCATTCGTTATCCGTGGCCGCATAGATTATTTATTTTATTATTTACTATTAGATTTGATGAAGGTGTTAACACTAGATGTGGATAGTGGAGAAAGAGATCCTTCACTGTATCCAGATCCGAACGATTACACAATCAAGTTAAATAGAACTCTTTATGATGTGACGAAATTAACAATTGTGGGGGCTCGCATTCCAAACTGCCAAAACCTCATCAATGTCGGAAACAAACAGTTTCAGTTGGACAACAAAACCTATGTTTTACAAGAAGCCACGTACACAAATGGGACCGACTTGGCCTCAAACATACAATTGACGCTCGCGGGTTCGAATGTCTCGCAAGTGACATTTAACGCCGCCACAAACAAACTTCTTTTTTCAAACTGTGGAATCGGAAACAATGTGTTTACTTTCAAGTTTTCGTCCGGTTCGAATGGGTACGCGACAAACAGTTTGGTCGGTCCGCCAGCCGCCGTCCTCGGGTTCAACGGAGCTGACGTGGGAGTCTCGGCTGGATCCAACGTCCTCGTTTCGAATGTGATTGATTTAGATGGACCCACGAGTTTGTTTGTGAGAATAACATGTAAGGGCGATGAGTTTGATAAAGACATTTACGTCAACGGGGGCTCATTTTCTTTTGGAAACGGCGGAAGCGGATCCGCATTCTCATCTATACCTCCAAACTATGTGGGTCGAATCATTCAAAAGTCGGGGGTCGTCACACAATACAACAAGACCGACGCGGCAATTGAATACGATGTGCCCAATCTAAATATAGATGAACTTCGCATACGATTTTATTGGAACAATGGAAACAAACTTATACCATATGATTTTGGAAAACGAAATCATATTCTAAAGTTTGAGATTACTTGTGAAACGGATAGACTTTCAAAAGTGTACGATGAAAGTCCGGTTGATGAACTTCCTCCTCCTATTGACCCGCCCCCAGAACCTTTTAGAAAAGATACAATCTTACTCATTGTTCTCGGGTTTGTTTTGTTTTTGGGGTTATTTATCTTGCTGCGGTGACCGCGTACACTGGAGAAGGAGGGGGAGCGACTTTCTTGGAGACCCTGGATAAGAGAACATACACCACGATTGACAGCAGAGTGGTGAGGATGGCTGTGAGAAACACATACGAAGCTCCATTCTTGGGGGCGTTCACAACCTGGGAAAGAAGCCAGCGAACAACCTCCATCCACGAGATGGCGGCCGCGAAGCTAAAACCTGCGACGACGGAGTTGAGCGCCTGAGACTCGAACTGGGAAGAAATTGCTGACACGGTATCCATTTTATATTTTGTAAATATTTTTTTTTCAAGCAATGAGATCCTCCTCCTCGAGGACAACCTTGTAAACTTTTTTAACTTTGATCAACTTTACGAATGGCATAGCTGGCTTGACTTCATCCTCTTCTTCATCTGTAAACATAGATGACGAAGTCGTTAAAGAAGATTCCGAGGAATCATCGGACCATTCGGCAAATTCCCTCTGATCAACCTTCCACCCTGGTGGACACTCTGGATCCATTAATTCTTATTTCAATTTTTTATCCTGATTGATCTACAGCAGTCTTGATGAGCTTCTCAAGCGGACTGAAGGGTTCCCACGTGTCCCACTCGTCGTACGCCTTGTTCACCTTATTCATGAGTTCATCGTCTCCTGAATATCTCGTGAAGGGCTCCTCGTCCTCATCAACCTCTTCGATGTCGCTCGCGTCATCCTCCTGATCCTGGAGTTCCGGAAACATTGTTCCGATTTGCTTTCCGGCGACATTCTGGGCACAGAACCTCATGCCGTATTTCATATCCGTGGCCGTCACTGTGTTTCGACCGCACGCCTTGGCGTAGTGAGCTGCTGTTATCATGGCGCCCTCCATGACAGGTGTTATCATATCAATCATTGATTCAATCAACTCATCCATTTCTATATGAAATTATTATCGTTAAATAAAACACCCGCGATGCCTCCGTTCACTCGTAAAATGTTGTAGTTTTGTGCGTATATGCGAACTTCTCTTGGATTTGTTGAGGCTGTTGTTCTTATGTCGACGAGTTTGCTGATTATTCGACTCATGTTCACTTGACCTGATGGATACGCATCCTCGGGTTTCAAAGCAAAACTATACGAGTAAAAATATCGTGTCGGAGTTCGAGTGTGACACATCATTGGTTGAACTATCCTGAGATACAATGCGTTTGCTATGTCTTTTGAAAGTCTCGTTTCACCATTGAATGTTAGTTCGAGAGAACTGAGTTGATCTGAACTCGTCACATTGTTTTTAAAGTTGAACAAATCAGCCCCGACCGTCTTATCTTGGATAACCACAAAAAGTTCCTTGACCGGGTTCACAAACTGAAGGAGCATCTGAGCCGATGTCACACCAGGGTCGAGTGTGAACCTCGAAACTTGAAGTTGCGATATGACGTAATCAAACTGTTTTGATTTCATGTACGCCATTTCTTCATCGGATAAAAAGACGTACTCGACCGGAAGTGAGATTTTGGTCACCGAACCAGTGACATCAGAAGGAGCAGGGGTCGATGGACTCGACACATTCACGACGAGTTGACTCAGGGGTCTAAACTTTATTCGAACTTGAACTTCTTGTTTGAAGATTGATGTCAGTGGGATCGCCAGACTTTCCTTTTTGTAAAAGTAAAACGGCAGGGGGACTATAAAGAGTCGAGGGTATCCATTTGCCGTCGTGGCCGCCCCGAGTCCGTTCACCGTTCCTGTGCGACCAACCATGTATTGATAGGCGGTCTGTTGCGAATTATCGACGCACAGGTCGGCGTATATTTCCATATATTCTCCTGTGATTCGCTCGATTGTTTGGCCTCCAATGATGAGGTCCGCGTACTCTATGATTGCGTGTCCTATAGAGTCCGTGTAACCTACGTTGTTTGGCTGAGACGCACTCGTGAGGGGACCAAGTTCCACGTGAAAGTACATGTTGTGAATGAGATCGCCCTTTCTGGGAACCGTACAAACGACAGTCGACCCAAAGTCGACATTCCCGTCGAATGCGTTGTCGATTGTTTCAGTCGCAAACTTGGTGTGTTTTTTGTATTGCTTCAAAAAATAAGTAAACTGTGGTTCGTTTGTCAAAAACGTATCCTGGATTCCAGTCACTGCGAGCTGAACACGACCGTTCGCCATTACTACTTATTTGCGAGAAATTTCATAGACTAATTTTTCATATTAATATAACATGAACCTTCAGCTTAGAAAGTTCAAGCCGGAGAACATGGCGGATGATAAAGTGTGTGTCTTTATTGGAAAGCGAGGCACTGGTAAAAGTTGTCTCGTGACTGACATTATGTATCACAAGAAGCACATACCAAGCGGGATAGTCATGTCAGCCACAGAAGAAGGAAATCATCACTACAAAACATTCGTCCCGGATCTTTTCATCTATGGGGACTATGATAAAGACGCCATTGAGCGAGTTCTCCAGAGGCAAAAGCAGCAAATCATAAAGACTGGAAACGTCCAAAATGCGTTTATACTTTTGGATGACTGTATGTACGATCGAAAGTTTATGAAGGACACGTGTATCCGACAATGCTTCATGAATGGTCGTCACTGGAAACTCTTTTTCATGCTCACGATGCAGTACTGTATGGACTTGACCCCGGATCTTCGAGCCAATGTGGACTATGTGTTTATTCTTCGCGAACCTGTGATTCAAAATCGTGAAAAACTTTACAAATCCTTCTTTGGCATCTTCCCAACATTCGATATGTTCAATCAAGCCATGGATGCGTGTACAGAAAACTACGAGTGTCTGGTCCTAGATAACACATCCAAGAGCAACAAGATCGAAGACTGTGTCTTTTGGTACAAGGCTTCACTTCGGAAGAACTTTCGAATAGGTTCTGCTGAAATGTGGAACTATCACAAAAAACATTACAATCCAAAACATATTTTAGAAAGCGGCGCAAACAGTGGTCAACACAAACCACCATCTCGAAGACCCGCTATGAACATCGTAAAAAAGGGGTAATTGTTGAAAGCATTTGATCGGTCGTCAACCCACCATTCAATGTGAGTTTGTTATCAAAGTACTTGAGCCAATCTTCGTGATACTTGTGGCAACTCTTGAGGTATTCCAGGGGAATGTTTTCACCGGTCCTGTTTCGGCACTTTACGCGCCACTCGCACTCTGTTGGTTCGGTTCTCACGTATATGATGCGATCAACTTGAATGCCCCGAGTGAGCTCATTGAACCAGTGGGTATAGATTGAGTACTCAACATCGTTTATGATACCAGAATCGTGGAGCATCATGGCAAATATGTTCCGATCTGTGAAAACAGAACGTTCTGTTATGATAACCTTACCCGGGTTGTTTTCAACAGCCTCTCGGAGTTTCTGGGCCCTCGTTATGAACGCCATCATCTGAAACGCAAAGGCCCATTTCTTTTGATCTGCGTAATACAACTCCAAAATAGTCTTGCCGTTTTCGTCTTTGATGGTGTTCCACATATCAACTGGTTCCTGGAGCGTCACAACATGTGGGTTTGTTTCGGTAATTCTCTTCAAGAGGGTTGATTTTCCTGAGCCGATGTTACCTTCGATACTGATGATGGGCATCTTTACTTGTGTATACATTGTGTGATTTTTTTATATCACAATACAACAATGAAGCCAGAGGAAATAATTGTAATTGTCAGAAAAGGTGGAGGAAACGACTATTACACAATTCCAGTTCACAATTATCAAAAAGTTATGGAGTTGGTACAAATACAATCAAAGTTATAGAATACACACGCGAAATAATAAATGCAGATATTCGTAAAGACCCTCACAGGAAAAACAATCACTCTCGAGGTTGAGTCAAGCGACACGATCGAAAATGTAAAGGCTAAAATTCAGGATAAGGAAGGAATCCCACCGGATCAGCAAAGGCTCATATTCGCTGGCAAACAGCTCGAAGATAATCGAACTCTTTCAGACTACAATATTCAAAAAGAATCAACACTTCATCTCGTATTAAGACTGCGTGGAGGTTAAGCTAATAAAACATCAGTATCATGTAAATGGATACTATGAATTTAAATGATAGTAATGATGGTATGGTTCCGCTGTACCCACCCGCATCCAGCCAGCCTCCACCTCAGCAGATGGCCCCACCTCCGCCAAAAACGTACGAAAAAAATATACCTAAACAGCAAACAACAATGGATTCCACACCTATCGCCGATATTATGCAAGACGTCCCCGGTATGATGGATCCCCAGGATCCCCGCGCTCAGCAGTACATGCATCAGTCCATGATGCCCCCTCCGCCAATGTCGGCATCGGCCATGGGTGTTCCTCAGAAACCTCAGGTGGCCTCGGCGTCCAAAAATCCCATGAATCTTTCAGATGAACAGATGAGGGCTCTTATCGCCGGCGTGTGCGCAATCATCGCCTTTTCAACCCCCGTTCAGGACAAACTCGCCAGCACCATTCCCCAGTTTCTCACAGAGGCTGGAACTCGATCAACGACTGGTCTCATAGCAACTGGTCTCATCGCGGCTCTTGTATTCTACTTTGCGCAGAGGTTTCTTAATAAGTAGGCAGAGAGCGCATGTTCATATTAGCTGGTAAATTCATTTGAATAGGAAACATTGGCAAAAAGTACCCAGAGATACCCATGGCAACTGAGTAGACACCAGCAATCAACAGGATGATCGTGATGGTCGTGGCCCTATTCTGACCCGGATCCTGTAGAGCCGTTCGCACCTTGGGTACAAGTTTAGACACGATGTACATTACAAAGAATGTAATCGCAGATGCCATTCCGATAACGCTCGTTTTGACAATAAAAGGGGATTTATCCATGTTGATCAAAAACGCCAACATTATCGGAAAAGCAACAGTCAACAGAATGATGTTGATGGTGTAATCTTTTGTCACCAAGGTGAGCAGTGTCGGCAGCATAACTATTATCCACAGAGCAATCGCTTTGAGCATAAGTCCAGTCGGAGTAGATGAAGGCATTTAATATACGTGAATAAAAAAATTACGAATCACTTATGTATTTTCCACAAAACTTTTCTGAAGAGTTGACTGGTTCGTATATGCCAATCTGTGTCGCGAGTTCTCGGAGTTCCTTGAAGTTTTGCCAAAACTGTGTGCTGTGTTCGTACTCCGTCACTGTAGAATGTGCGAGCTCATGAAGAAGGACGTGAAAAATCTGATTGACGGTCCCATCGAGACACAAACCAATTTCGTACCCTTTGTTTGTGTTGAACCCAAGTTCGTGCTTCTTCTTCAGGTACCCTATGAGTAATATTTGCTTCTGAAGAATTTTAAATTTTTCGGGGACTTGATGTGTTCGAATGTATTCTCGAAGAGTCGCGTACAATTGTTTCACTTTTGTGAAATTTTCTGGTTCTCTTGTCGTCACTATAGAAACTATGGACAATACGACCAATACTAAAAACAGTAACGTATTCATATTATTATGTACACACAAAAATAAACTTACTATACATTTTTGAAACTTTATAGTTTTCTAAAGGTTCCCATAAAACGAGTCGCAATCCCAAATCCTCTAGGTGAGTCACGAGTAGATCCTTGTACGCAATTGGTTCAGACTTTGGGCCATCCTTGTAATACGGGGTATCTGCGAGTTGAACAAAAAGTTTTTCACCAAAGTTTCCGTACCCTGTGGAACTCCCTCGTGTCATAAAGTTGTTGAGTTCATCTTTAAAGGGCGTGGCCATAAGTATGCTCATGGAATCTGGAATACACCCCACAAGAACCGAACTTCTAGTCATTCGTTCTCGAATGGCTTTGATGCTCGTGAAAAAAAGTTCTCGACTCGCAAAAATGTAATGAAGTGAAAAGTTATAACAGATGACATCATACACTTTTTGGGGACACGAAAGTATATCACCCTCGTAAAATGAGACTTCAATCCCGAGATTTTCGGCCCGGCGACGAGCTTCTATGAGACTTTCTGGGTTTGGGTCGCACATATCAATCTTGGCATAACAGGATTGCCACTTTTGAAGATCCCCACCAAACCCGCACCCGACATCCAAAACCTTGAAACCAGTCTTGGTGACACTTCGAATGAGTTGACGTTTGACAGCATTGTGGTACTTACGAACCTCTTCCATTTTTTACCAAGAGATCATATTGTTTAATCACCTATGACAACTTGATACATTTTTTTAATCTTAAAGGTACGTTACGTTTTTTAACAAATGGAGTTTTTAAAGTACCTTAACACCCGAGCATTTAACTCTCTGGATGTGACCGACCATACTGTTGACTTACAGGGTTGGGTTAATGCCGGGTTTGATGAAATTCTTCAGTTGACGACAGAATACCTGAAAGATAAAAAACGTGTTATATTTATCGAAGTCGGTACTTGGAAGGGTGCGTCTATTTCAAGAATTTGTTCGCATTATAAAAATAATAACATAAACATTGACTTTGCGATCTGCGTGGATACGTGGCTCGGAGCCCCGGAGTTTTTAACATGGGGTCTGAGAGACCCCGAGAGAGGCGCGAGTCTCAAGATTGAGAATGGGTACCCGAGTGTCTTTTACACATTTACAAAAAATATGAAATCCCTGAGTCACCACGATATAATAGCACCACTCCCAATATCGAGTGTACAAGCGGCCGAGGTTTTGCGTTACTATAAAATCTTGGCCGATGTCATGTATATCGACGGGTCTCATGAATACAAGGCTGTCCTGAGCGATTTAGAAGAGTACCAAACTCTGTTGAAACCGGGTGGAATCATGTGGGGCGACGATTTCACCGGGTGGCCCGGGGTCGAAAAGGCTGTCATTGAGTTTAGCTCAAAATATAATTACGTATTAACAGTAAAAGATTGTAATTGGATGTTACGTGCGCCCCTTAATTGTTAATTAAAGAAATGCCAATAAATAAATATAGAAATGTCTCTTGAGCAAGATTATACAACTGTTCCCGGTCAGGTGTTTGCGTGTCTTTCCATCGTCGGTCCTGAGTGCCCCCAGAAGACTGACAAGTTTGGTATCAAAATTAGGGGGTGCTTTGCCACCCGTGACGAGGCTGCGAGCCACGCAAAGCGACTTCAGAAGGAGGATAGCACATTTGATATTTATGTCGTTGATATGTACAAGTGGCTCTTGATCCCACCCGATCCGGCGATGATCGAGGACGCTCACTACACGAACGAGAAGCTCGAGGAGATTATGACCAAGTACCGCGAGAACCAGGCCCAGGCTGCCAAGATGTTCGAGGAGCGCAAGAGGGACATGATGGCCGTGCGCGTGCCCGGAGACATGCCCTACATCAAGCCCGGCGACGAGAACTCCAAGTACTACAACAAGCCCGACGAGCCTCCTATTAGTCACCCGGCCGAAGTCCTCGAGCGACTTCAGAAGGAGAAGCCAGACGCACCCATTGAGGATCTGGTCAAGGAGGCGGATGCCATCGTCCAGGCTGAGATTGACGAGCGTCAGAGGCTTCGCGAGGAGAATCTGAAGGCGACCGAAGAAAAATCCGAGTAAATAGTACTATGGGGTTTCTTTCTGTAACATTAAATTTAATAACAATTTTTCTCGTTTTTGCGTTGTTCTATATAGGCTATAACATATATAGAACAAGGGATGATAAAAACATGACACCAGTTGAAGTGTTTAATCAAATGATGTTTGATCCGGATACTGTTTCTCATGCGTACTTGGCAAACGCGAACCTGGGACCCATTGGTGATTTCGGGTCGTATGAGTGGGACACTGGTGACCTTTTTACACCGATCGAAGAATAATGGGCTGCATCGTTTTACCCATGAAAAATCCTAAAATAAGAGCCACTAAAATAAAAATCCATGCTTTCTTGTCAATATCAGCAAAAAAATCACTCTTTTTTGCGGGCTGCGGTTCTGCTATCACAGATGGCGGGCGCATGTACTCGTACTGCGGTTGCTGATGATATTGAGGAGGTGCCTGATACTCTTGATATTCATCTATGGGAGCTGGTTCATAATGGTGGGATTCACCCATTCGACTAATGTCAGTTTCCATTTATAAACTAAGTATATTTCGTTTTTTCATTCTAGTCGCAGTCCTCGTCGTCCTCGTCGTCAACCACAAACCCCTTTAAGTTTCCTTTGTCGTCTGCGTCCTCATCATCGTCCTCCTCTTCCTCCTCTTCTTCCTCGATGTCATCCTCGTCTCCTTCATCATCGTCGTATTCATCCTCATCAAAATCATCCTCTGGTCTCTCGACCGGTTCATAAAAGTCTGGCTTTTTTATAACACGTCCTGAGCGAGATACGTATGGGGTACTCATTATATACTTACGGTTAATAATCTTTTAAGCTACATTCTGGTGCGCCTGGGTATTTTTCACAAAAGTCTTGAAGATTGGTATCTGGTACGTACTTTATAAACTTTGGGTTGAATCGAGTTCCTTGTTCGAGGGCCACTTCCATGATCATGAGCTCAGCCTCGTTCCCGAGACGACTTGCTATATCGTGAACCTCATCTATGAAACCCGTGCTCCCACCCTTGGCATTGAGCGCCAAGTCTTGAAGATTATCAATCGCCTTGTAAAGGTACTTGGTCGAGAGATCGACTGAATAAAGATTTTGTTTCATGAGATCCATATTATTTAAAAAACTGTGGTACAAATCGGGGTTCAACCCAGAGTACTTGTAAACCTCATATTTTATGGGGGCCAACTGATCTCTATCTCGTTTTGGATAAAAGTATACGATCAAGCAAACTAGGAACACCAGAATAAACAGATACATTTGGTGCGATAGCACTCTTAATTTTAGCACTTTTTTTATTTGGGAACAATTTATCTCTCAGAGTGGGATTCAATTCGTATCCTTGGCCGGTGAAATCTTTACAAAAGCCACGCCTTCTCAAGACATCGCACCGACAAAAACACTTTTGCGCAATCTTCATGTCCTTTTCTTGAGCCAAGAACCAAACGTGATTCGAACTGTGATCCTTTCCGGCATTCTCACAGTAACTCGAGGTTGTCCCTATGAAGTACGCGTCGCCCTTGTCACTCTTGAAAATTTTATTTATTCGAACCTTTTCGTGACCCTTCATGCTGTTGATAAACTTTTCGAGGCTCGCAGAAAGTTCAGTGTCCTCTATGCTATTCTTTGTTTGATCTCGAGTGAAGGCCCCTTCGCGCTTCTTGGGTTTGTGATCGTCGGGTGGTTCTATGATTGTCGAGGCTTGACACTGTGTTCGGATAGTGGCCGCGTGTAAAATCTCGACCGTCGGTTCAGTGTGATCTATACGTTTCATGAGTTTGAAAGGTCCTTCGCACTGGTACATGAAAATTGGCAAATAAGAACCTTCTGTGAGTTTTCCGGTGTTTTCACAAACGAGACAACCTTCCCCATCGCACTCAAAATGTTTTCCCTTTTTATGAGACCAAGGCATTCGAAAGCCCGACCCCTTTGTTCCCTTGTCCGGGTTTCCATACACTGAATTGTCTATGATTCTTTCCCAGTCTTCAGTCGGGTACAATTTCATGAGTGTACTCACTATGTGTCTCTTGAGGTAGACGGCGTTCTTTTGGTCAACTGGAAAATTTGGCCAATTGAGATGGATACCAGTCTTGATGAGACCCCCGACATTTTTTGGTTTCGCCACAGAAACGAGACAATTTCCGCCACCCAATGAGTCGACCTTTTCGCAAATAATTTTTACAATTTTTTCAACTTGCTCAAGACTCATGGCGTCATCATCCTTGTAGTCGATATCTAGGAAAAAATTGTAAATCTTTGTTTTTTGTTCGACAACAAATATGTGTTCCCCATTCTTCACACAGTTTACGCATATGTTGTAAAACTCTGTCAATCTATCATATGGGACCGAAAGAGTACCATTGTCCATGAGCACATGTGATAGATTGGCTGAACCAGAAAATCCTCGAGCCGCGCACCATTCCTTGAACATCTTTTATCATACATCGCGTGTATTGTTTAATTGTCTTCGTCGTCACCAAAATACGAAAAAAAAGATTTCGCCTTGTATTCTTCTTTGGTCGGTATGACTTCTTTTGATTTCATCTTTTGATCCTCAATCATCTTTAAAAGATCGACAATTTTGAGCTTTTCAAGATCACTTGGTACGAGTGTGTTGTCATTATCTAAGAGTCTTTTGATTGCGTATCTTTTGTTTTTGGGAACTGTATCCATTTATAATTGCCTGATATTAAAACTTTTTCTGTTTAACGAGTTGAGTGCTGAATAAAAGTCTGGGTTGTTGATCACCTTTTTGACAATCAAGTCCCATCTGTTTTTTCGATTGAATGTCTCAAGAGTATCGAAACTCATAAAGTCATTTTCATCGTATGTTCTTTTTATGGGGAGTTTATCTCTCTTGCGAATCTCAACAACCGCCTTTTCCCTGTTGAATTTTCTGATGAGTTCTTGTTGTTCAACACTGTTGATTTTCACAAAAAATATAAACACATGATACACAATCGTCACATGAACACCTTCTTTTCGATCGTCCTCGAGTTCTTCTTGGGATCTCTCGTTCGTCTCAAAAACAAATGATGTATAAATGCCACTCTTGATGTTCATGACTCCCCTGGTTTCTTCTTCGAGTTCTCTGAGAGCACATCGAATCGGATTGGAGACTTCTCTCTTTCGACAACCCCCGGAGATAAACAACCACTCTTTGAACCGTCTATCTCGAACGGTCAAAAACCTTGGTTTATCATCCGCGAATGTCACGGGTATCGCTAAAACTTTATGACGTTCTTCCTTCTTCATTGCTCATAAGCTACTATCTGTAAATGTTTTATTCTTCGCTTTCTGGTTCGGGCTCGGCAAACTCAACCTTTTTAGCCTTTGGCTTCAGTTGTGGCTGAGGCTGAATTGGTTTGTTCACGAGCGTTTTGAAGGATGCGATCTCGGCCTTGGTCTTTTTGTTTTCATTAAACAGGTAAAAGCAAACAGCCAGGGCTACAAAAACGGCGGCAAGGGTCATCGTTTCTCTGTTCATCGAAAACATATACTATGCGCCTGTAACTTTTTACGGCCTTATTATCGCACCCATCTTAGAATTGGTGGCCATGGGGTTCATGAACGCCGAACGAGCAAACTGAATTGCGTCATAGTTTACATCCTTACATTGATCGGGGTACTTGGCTCTGAATTCTTCATCCTGGCATTGTTTTTTGGAGCCGTCGGATTCATACGGCTGAAGATATCTCTCGAGCGTTCCGGATTTGGGATCATATGTAAGCACGAACAGTACAACTGCTATAATTGCTATTAAAATGAATTTATTCATTTCTTATTCTAGATTGATATTTTTGTTTAGTTGGCGTACATGAGACCGCCCATGCCATTCTGGATTCGAAGAATGTTGTAGTTACAGGCGTAAATGTCGTCAACGATGTTGTCAGTCTGACTGATTATTCTTGCGGAATCAAGTCTGCTGAAGTTGAGGGTTCCAGTTGGCTGAAGCTTGGATGTGTCGAGACAAAACGGGTACACAAATAAGTCACCTGTATTATCGTCATCATTAGGGACATGATAATATGTGGTAATAGAAGTAAAGTTTGGAGTCGCAAATTTAAAGTCCGCAACATCTGTACCGTTAATTTGAAACTTGATTTTATTATCGGCCGAAAACACGCCGTTTTTGGTGAGACTTGTGTTGTTTCCGTTAACATTCGAGGACGCCAAAAACTTGATGGGGTGATTGAATGCGAGTTCTTGGACCTTTGTCTGTGCTGCGATGGATTTTTGAATCTGGTAAATGAGGAGATTCTGGGGTCTATTGGAGAGTTCGGTGCGCTCATCGGTGTCGAGGTACGTAAAGTTTGCGTAGCAATCCCATCGAAGAGTGTCGCCGCTCGACTTGTAGGACGAAGCCGCGTAAGCGCCCCACGTGATGCGAATCTCTACATCGTGGTACTGAAGAGACACGAGAGGCAGTGCGCTCTGCCAGTTTTCACAAAAGAAGAAGCGAAGAGGATAAAAGCGATCAGCCTGTACGCCCTGCTTTGATCTGGTTAGGTTTTGCGCAAACACATCCGGGGCTATGTTTGAGCTGAAAAGAGAATCCTGATCATCAATGACTTGACCTCCAATCAAAAGCTCAACCTTGCTAATGAGATCAGTCCACGCTGGAGTAGCACTCGGGCCGGTGATGTCACTCAGCTGAAGAGACTGCTGGCTGTCACTGATAGTGAGGTACACGTACCCCAACAAGTCTCCCTTGCGTTCGAAACGGACAGTCGAAGTTCCGTTGTTCGAGACGTTTCCCTGGATAACCTGACGCTCCGTCGTCTGTGAAAAGTTTGTGTGTCTTTTGTACGTTGATCTGAAAAAAGAAACCTCGGGATTACCAACCAAGTGAGCATCCTGAGCGCCGATTGCGACTAATTGAGTAATTCCACCGGACATTTATATTCTCCTAACATTTTTTATTTTCGGGTATCACGTGAAACCTCAATAAGAATGAGTTGTCGTCGGATCCACCAAAGCTCACCGTTTGCCCTGTTTTGTCGAGCCACTTTACAGTCAATTTGTTAATCTTTTGAATCGGGTACGGATAAGAAACCTCCAAATCGTAATCTGTCGACTTTTTAAACTTTTTAACGGCTCCACTGACGACATCGAGTGGAATTATGCCGAGAGACCGAGAGGGTGTTTGACCTGATGTCGTGTCGAGTCCGCTCGCCAGCTTGTCCGCATTCTCGTTACATATGGTTCTCAACTCTTCGACATCGAGAAAGAGACCCTCGGCCACATTGAGATCTGCGATCGTGGTTGATTTTATGAATTCGTTTCCGCGATACGTCACGTTGTCTGAATATATGGGCACAGTCAAAGACGTTTGGACCGGCACATTCGATGAGTTTATGGCCGTGCCTACGACTGAGCTTGAAAATCCCAACAACCTGGCGGCCTCTTCTGTCCGTATACACATGGTGAACGGACCAGTCGACGTGGCTCTCGTGAAGAGAAACTTTCCTTCGCTCGTAAGATACGTGACAGATATGGCCGTCGCATTGCTTATGGCGTTGGTGATTTCGGTCGCGAGCCCCGAAGCCCCGTAAAAACCCTGAGCTATCGAGAAACTCGTGATGTTGCTCAGATTGCTCATGAACTGCGTCGTGGTGTTGCTGAAAGAGATGAAGTTTGCGTTGCTCGTCAGATTAAAAAGCGTGTTTGGCACAGATGCGTACACGAGTTCAACCTTTTTAATGTTTTTAATGGGATTCGTCAAGTAGAGAGTGTATGCGTTTCCATATGGGAACAATGTTGTATCTCTATTTTCCGAAGTTACAAAAACATTTTTGACTTCGATATCCATTATTACTAATATATTGATTTTTATTTACGCTAGGAGAGACTCACCGATCCCGCCGGTAATCACATAGTTTGCCTGGGCGTTGACAAAGTCCTGAATTCCACAGTATCCACCTGGAGTCAGGGACTTGGTGTAGGGGGAAGCGCCCTCCTGTGGGCCGGGCACACACTCCAATCGGTAGGGCAGGTCTTGAATCTCAGAGGGCTCGCCGGCGTTGCTTTGGACCATGAGGTCGGACGAATCGATCGAGGGGCTGAGGGTGTACCTAGAGCTCCCACCGAACACCCTGGAGGCCAGGATGACAATAATCAGACCGATGACTACGGCAAAGATGAGCTGGGTAGACTTTTTCATTTTATAACTACTGTAGATATTTTTTTAAAGAAGTGCGTTAAAGGTAATTGAAACCTTTCTATTAAAGAAACAATATGGATGACATTGTGATCGAACGTGCTACCAATAGTGTCATGAAGCTTGATGATGATGAACAGGCCCTTCTCGACGAAATCCAGGTCGAACCCGCACGCATTAAAAGAGCGAAACCCCCAAAGATCCCAAAACAAACACCGAGACAGCAAGCCGAGGCTGATATAGATCTCGACGCTTTCACGAACCCGAACAAGCAGTCGGCTCCTCCTCGCCCTCCTCCAGCAGAGGCTTTTGATTATGGTGACGCCCAGGAAGAATACGACGAGCCAGAGCAAGGTGGTGGCGGTGGCTACGAGCAAATGGGCGGCGGAGACACAGGGGAAGAGAAGCCCTCGGAGGGCTACACGTCAATCGACGATGAAAAGGCTGATCTTCTCAACAAGTTGACGAGGCTTTCGAAAAAGGGTTTCACGGTCAACCAGAGACTGAATGCGTACTCGAGCATCGGCGAGCTCCGCACAGAGTACAAGCGTATCATGTACGGCATCGAAGTCGATCAGTCGATCAAGTTTTCGAGAAGGATGATGGTCGCCTGTGTGAGCGGCCTGGAGTTTTTGAACAAACGTTACAATCCCATTGACGTTCATCTCGATGGGTGGTCCGAGAGCGTCATGGAAAACCTCGACGATTACGACGGGGTATTCGAAGAGCTCTATGTCAAGTACAAGACCAAGATGCACGTGGCCCCAGAGGTTAAGCTCATCATGATGTTGGGTGGGTCGGCCATGATGTTTCACTTGACAAACAGTATGTTTAAAGCCGCCATCCCAAATATGAGCGACGTCATGAAACAAAACCCCGAGCTCGTCAAGAGCATGGTCCAGGCTGTTCAGAACACAAAGAATAATCAGCCGGCTCAGGAACAAGTCAAGACTGATGCGAACGGTCGCCGAGAAATGAAGGGACCCGGGTTTGACATTTCGAGCCTCATGGGAGGAATAATGATGCCGCCTCCTCCGCCCATGAACACGACGAGCATTCCGGTCATTCGAGAAGAGGAGGATGACATCTCGGATATCGTTTCGGTCTCAGGGGATTCAACCGGGGGCGAGGTTCGAGATGTGAATCTAAAGGGCGGCCCCAAGAAAAGGGGTCCCGGGCGCAAGAAGAAGAATGAAGTTTCAATCTAAAAAAATGTAATTCTACTATAAATGACTATAGGTTACGCACCTTTGGAACCCCTTGACCGTCCCGCACCTTTTGTTCCGGCTCGACGCATGCCTGCGCCACTCAGAACATTTATGGACGCAACAGAATGTAATTATCTCGTAATGTTTTTTGTTTTGGGGGTCCTCGGGCTCGCCATAAAAGACATGACTACGAAGTGATTGACCAGAAAAAGTCACCAGGATTTCCATACACAGTAAATGAATTTGAGTTTGAATCAAACAAACTCACGTTTAAGTTTCTAAGTTCCCCATTCATTATGGGAGTCACTTGAACTATGGGTGTCGCCCACGAAACTCCAGAAACACTTATGACGGCCGAAAGAGTACCCGTTTCAATTGTTCCTGTTCCCGTGAATCTTTGTTCAGTTACTGTTATCAACTTTTTCAGGGCTCCAAACATGGATGCGTAAATCTGAGAAGGTTCGAGCAACTTACAATCATTTAACACGAAACCGTTTGCCAGCGCGTGTTCGACAACGAATATAGACTTTGGAAGGACCTGTTCGACTTCTTGGGCGATCCAACCAAGTTTGTTTCTATCGGGACACTGTTCGCCATTGTATACACTTTCATCGAATCGAAATCGTTTTAGGTCGAGTGTCTTGACCACGTCGTAACACACGTTCAAATCGGCCGCAATGATATTTGATTTTAGGCGCATATCAGATGCTGGTGTTCCGTATGTTATTTCACCAGTCGAGTTGTTGTAAAGTAAAGTCTGGGCCGTGTTTTGAGCCATGTTACGAATCGGTTTCACGAAACAACCAGCCACGTTTGCTGATACTAAAGCAGCCCCACCGGCGTTGATGACTATACAGTTGGCGAGAGAAGACCCAGCATAAGCACCTATACAGATAGACCCGGATCCTTGATAATTTAGACCGGCTTGCGTTCCTATCGCGATACAGTTTAAATTTTGGGAATTTTGACCGGCTGAGTTTCCAATTGCGATGGCTCCACTGCCCTGACTTGAATTTCCAGCACTCGTGCCGACTGCCACGGCTGCTACTCCCTGCGCAGTTGTTCCGGCTGAGTTTCCGAGCGCCGTTGCGTAGTTTTGTTGACCTGTTTGACCAGCCACGTTTCCTATAGCCACCGACTGAAGACCCTGATTTGACTCACCGGCTTGGTTCCCAACCGACACAGATGACCCGTATTGTCCAATTCTTCCCGCGTTCGTGCCTACAGCCACTGAAAGCGTATTTTGACCAGATTTTCCCGCCAAGTTTCCTATCGCGACCGCACCATCCCTCTGATTTAATCGCCCTGCGTCAGTCCCGATCGCCACAGAATCTGCGTATTGACCACTTTGACCAGCAAAATCACCAATCGCTATTGATTGCGTGTTTTGAGAAAATCGCCCCGCAAATGTCCCAATTGAGATGGAGTTTGAATATTGATACGATTGACCCGCGAAATATCCCATGGCAATCGAAGATGCGTTTTGTGAATACCTACCGGCATCGTATCCAACCGCCACTGCGTATGATTGCTGTACAGAGCGCCCCGCCGAATACCCTACTGCAGTCGCGTACGCATTTTGAGTTATGAACCCGGCACCTTGACCCACGGCCACCGCCACAGACCCTTGACTCACTGTACCAGATATGGCTCCTATCGCGACCGAACCGTTATCTTGATTATCGTATCCAGCTAATTGTCCTATAGCTACGGCTCCACTCGATTGATAAAATACGCCGGCTGCGTTACCCATGGCAATCGCATACGTATTTTGTGAAAATTGCCCGGCTTTACTACCGATTGAAATTGCTAAACTGCCTTGAATTGACTGTCCAGCAAAGTACCCAATAGCCGTTCCCTGGGTTTGTTGACCGACTTGACCAGTTTGATTACCGATTGCGATTGAAAAGACGTTTTGACCATTATTGCCAGCTACAAAACCTATGGATATACAGTTTGAACTTTGGTTTGATCTTCCAGCTCTATTTCCTATGGCTACAGAACTGTCACCTTGATTTGAGTTTCCAGCTACATCACCTATGGCTACAGATGAACTTCCTTGACCAGAAGTACCGGCACCAGACCCAATGGCAGTAGAGGCCGCAGCTTGACCAATCGAACCACACGAAGTTCCAATTGCCACGGAAAATGTATTTTGTCCCGCGTTACCAGCATTATTACCAACGGCCACTGCCAAACTCCCTTGACTTGTTTGTCCTGCGGTAGCTCCTATGGCGACCGATGCGGCCAATTGAAAACTCGCACCAGCACTCTGCCCAATAGCGACTGAATTGACACTCTGGTAACTGCTACCAGCTTGAAATCCCAAAGCAACCGCGTATCCGTTTTGCGACAACTGTCCGGCTTGATACCCGGCGGCAAGTGAAAAGTTTGCTTGACTGCTGCTACCTGCTCCACTACCTATGGCAATACATTGCGGGTCTTGAAAATTTCGACCAGCTCCTGGGCCAATCGCCACAGATCCACTCGATTGATAACTTTGCCCCGCGTTGATACCTATGGCGACCGAGTTTGTATTTTGAGAAAGTTGTCCCGCGAGGTCGCCTATTGACACGGCCGTGACACCTTGAATAGAGTTTCCGGCTTGGTAACCGATTGCGACTGCGTTTGAACTCTGTGAAATTTGACCCGCGTTTCGACCCACAGCGACTGCTTGTACTCCTTGAGATGTTTGACCTGCCAGATATCCTACAGCGACTGCGGATGAACCTTGAATAGACGAACCAGCATTCCATCCCAAGGCGACAGCAGATGAACCTTGGCCGCTTCGTCCAGCAAATAAACCCACAGCAACTGCTCGGCCAGCTTGTCCAAATTGTGCACATTGAAACCCTACTGCGACTGAATACGAATTTTGATTATCATCAGCGGCCAAACTTCCTATGGCTATACCACCTTGACCCTGAAAACTTCTTGCTGCATTGACACCAATAGCGACCGCGGAATCATACTGATAACTTTGCCCCGCGCTGGTACCTATGGCCACAGAATACGCATTCTGTGAAAACTGACCAGCTTGGTCACCTATAGCAATCCCATAAGAATCCTGTGAACTAAAACCAGCCTGGTAACCAATCGCAATCGAATGAGTTCCTTGAGCGAACGTGGCTGTATTGGAACCGATCGCAACAGCATGGGAATCCTGTGAACTGTATCCAGCGCTGTATCCTATTGAAACAGCAAATGAGTTTTGAATATACGTGGCTGAATTACTTCCTATTGCCACAGATTGTGTTCTTTGTCCAGATTGTCCAGCTAAAGTGCCTATGGCCACTGAGTGTATGTTTTGACCAAATTGTCCAGCTGAAGACCCAATTGCGACCGTGTTTGAAGATGATGTTTGACCTGAATTGATACCTAGTGCTATGATGTTTGAGTTGACTGTTATATTTGAACATGAAATTGTGTTTCCGGCTGCTATGGGTCCGTAGACTGTTCCACAGAGAACATTTGAGGCGTTTCCGAGGACACTCCCAAAGAATCCTGTTGAAGCCGAGATAGAAGACGCTCCCAAAATCCGACCAGATCCAATCACAGTAATCTCCGTTGTTGTAACAGTGTTTGCTCCGTTGACTGACCCATATAAGGGGCCAACCAGGGTCGTCCCAGAAATAGTTCCAGCTGTCACGTTGTTTGCCCCTGCGATTGTGCCATAAAGGGTCGTTCCGGAAATACCCCCGGTTGTAATTATGTTATTGGCTCCTGCGATTGTACCATAAAGGGTTGTCCCGGAAATGCCCCCGGTTGTAATTATGTTATTGGCTCCATTGACTGATCCGTATAATGGACCGACCAAAGTTGTCCCTGAAATAGTTCCGGCAGTCACATTGTTAGACCCATCAATTGTACCATAAAGGTTTGTCCCAGAAATACCCCCGGTTGTAATTATGTTATTGGCTCCTGCGATTGTACCATAAA
>JACCDM010367988.1_pt1 | contig 27442 bp, 27 predicted proteins | sample 7445851 | NCBI WGS metagenome assembly JACCDM01 (sample SAMN15323438, study PRJNA562643) | freshwater metagenome | isolation source: river surface water | place: USA:Blue River Watershed | collected 2017-08-16
CATTTTCTACCAGCGCAGCGAACGTGGAGAGACCTTCGCTAATTGTCTGACGGGCCCAGGCAACTGAAGCTTCGTCACCTGCCAGTATGCGCACTCTCTCGAGAATTTTGAGATTCTGAACCGGATGCGTTTCGCAAGCGATCACATATGAAGCAGCCCTTATCTTGGCTCGTTCGACAGCAGTGCCAGAAAAAAGGGGCGGATCTGGCTCGATCTCGTCGAGGTACTGAATTATCGCCAGAGACTGGGTTAATGCAGTGCCATCAGCCAAGACCAAGCTGGGCACCAACCCTTGCGGGTTGATTTTCAAGTAATCAGGCTCGAGTTGCTCTCCCTTCCTTAGGTGCCGGAAGCGCTGTTCACAGCTTAAACCCTTTAAAGCGAATGCAATGCGGACACGCCAGCTCGCCGACGAACGATAGTACCCATAAAGGATCATGGAGCCGGATCTCCAATCTCAACTTGAAGAGCGCTCAATCCATCGATCTCCACGACGACGAGGTCGCCCGAAACCACCGCGCCGACGCCCGCTGGCGTGCCCGTGTAGATTAAATCGCCCGGTTGAAGTCGATATAGGCCGGACAAATAACTGACGAGTTCTGGAACCGACCAAATCAAGTCTGCCAGATCTGCCTCTTGGCGAACCACACCATTAACACTCAGAGCTATCCGTCCACGTTCAAGATGACCGGTTTCCGAGCATTTATGGATCGGGCCTAGAGGAGAGCTTGCTTCAACATTCTTGCCGGTATCCCAAGGACGACCAGAGCTTCGCGCTTCAAGCTGCAAGTCTCGCCGGGTCATATCAAGGCCGGTTGCATAGCCAAAGATGAGGTCCTTGGCTGCTTCCTCGTCAACGTTCCTGCCTGTTCCGCCAATTGCTACAACAAGCTCTGCTTCGAAATGAAAGTTCGATGTGCCCTGCGGATATGGAACAGTGCCGTTTGTCGGAACATAGGTCTCAGCCCATTTCGTAAAGAAAAATGGGGGATCGCGGTCGGGGTCCTTGCCCATCTCTCGGGCGTGCTCGGCGTAGTTTCTTCCAACGCAGAAAATGCGGCGGATAGGGAAAAAGTCATTAGAACCTGCGATGGGAGCCATAGCAGGAGAGGGGATCGTAAAGACGGAGTTCACAGTTTTTCCTCGCGGTAGAGCCCAAGGGCCGTTTGAGCAGCCCGGTCCGAATAAGCGAACAGGCACAAATCTTTTCGCGCTTCGAGAGCAAGCGCATGCCATGAGGGGACAACAAATATGTCTCCCTGCTCTAGGCGATGCTCTCGGTCGCCAATCAGCGCAGTTCCAGAGCCCGCAACAACAACCATCACAGTGCCGTCGCTTGAGCGCCGCGCTCTAGTTATAAAGCCGCCCGGAATTAAGCGAACATGGGCGTCAATGGTTGGCATGATTGGGCCGCCGGTAGCCGGATTGATGAATTCCAAAGCAAACCCCAAGTGAGCGTCAGGCTTGTCCGAAGCGGCAAGACTGTCGAGGCTCGAACGCCATTCTTCGTATGGGTAATGAAACATTGGGGTATGGCTAGGGCGCCGGTCCTGGAGGCTGCCGCGGATAGGACGTAGATTTCGTCCGTAACGCCGCATGGTGTCGCCGGCCGGCAGGGTCTCTGGATGAGCTTCTTCGCTCAGCCTCTCAGCAAAACTGGCATCAAAATGGCGAATGGTGGGGATGTCCAAACCGTCAAGCCAAATCATTGGCCTGTCTGTCGTGTTGCCGTGGTCGTGCCATTGCCAGTTAGGCGTTAGAATCAGATCGAAGGGGCGCATGATGGCTTTCTCGCCATCAATCGCGGTAAAGGCGCCATCTCCCTCCATCACAAAGCGCAAGGCGCACTGACTATGCCGGTGGCATGGAGCGACCTCACCGGGAAGGATCAACTGCAACCCCGCATATAGACTCGATGTAATACCTGAGCTTCCTGGAAGTCCCGGATTTTCAAGGATGAGCACGCGACGTTCTGCGTCGTGGGCACTGATAAGGTCTCCTGCCTTCATCAGATAATCGCGAACATCGCCATACTTCCAGCGTTGCGCTTGGACTGGTGTAACGGGGCTGGGCGTGACGAGCGAGTTCAGCACCTCCCACAAGGGATAAAGGTGCTTCTCTCGCATCTCACCGTAGAGGGTGTTCAACTGGCTTTGAACGTCGTTATGGAGCTCGCTCATTGCTCGATCTCCTCAGCCGTGATCTCGACCTCCAAGACTCCGTCTGCTGACAATCGAACTGGGAAAGTGCGAACCGGTTCGATGCAGGGCGCAGCAGTCGGCTCACCCGTTCGAATATCGAACATGCCTTGGTGGAGTGGGCATTCAATGTGGAAACCGTCGAGATAACCGTCAGCTAGACTTGCCTGTCCATGCGTGCACATAACCGCTGTCGCGAAGAATTGATCGTCTGCTTTGTATAGAGCGACCCAAACATCTCCTGCTTTCGAAGCGGCTACGCCGTCCGGTTCGAGTTTCGTCGGTGAAATTGTCGGAATCCATGGCATCGGAATACCTCAAACTGGGTAAATCAAACTGTTCGGGATCATCTCTGAATCGAAAACAAAGACGCGCACCTTGAGCTGGAGCTGTCCTTGTTCGAGCTCAATCTTGTCGTGGCATCGGCCCGACATTACGATTTCGCTTTGTTTGTCGATGAGCGTCTGGATGATCAGAAGATTGTGCTGGACTGAGACCAACGCGTTCGATTCTGCCTGAACGCGCAACGGTCCAGGGAATCGACGATAGTAGCGAGGTGCGTAAACCTGCGTCTTGGTCAACCCGGTGACCCGGTCGATCAGCATGTTGCGACTTTCGGCAACAATCGTTGAAAGCGGCAGGCCTCGCTCAAAGTTTTCTCGCGAGACAACTCTATAAAGGCAATCTTCAGAGAAGTGTGGCGGCCAATCCGAGAGCCGATTTTCGTCCAAAGAGTCATAGTACGACTCATAAAAGCGCTCGACCGAATCTCGTGAGATTCTAGTGATTTGCAGGGACTCATTCATAGCCCATGACCTTCCGCCAATAAGCATACATCGCCCGGATCGCCGCCTCAGTGACCATGTGATCAGTCGGCTCGACCTCACGCCCACCCATGGTGACCACAGCCGCTTCCCGAGGAGAGGCGGAAAACCCTTGTTGGCTGAACTCGATGACTTCGCCATCGTCAGCAGATACGAACCCTCCGGGACCAAACAGGTTTGCCTGTCGAAGGCGACGCCTCTTCATTTCCGGGCTATCATCGGCATAGGTCCAGTGAGTCCAGTGAAAGTCGAAACTGCCTGCACCGGTCGGTACAATTTGACGTGTAGTGAGAGAGTTGACTTGCTGTTGCAGGATCACGCTCGGAAAAATGGTAATCATGCCCACAGTTTCTTCACCCGGGAACTCTTGGACTACGTCCATGATTCTCGGGTCCTTGAGAGCAAGGTCATCCTGAAACTGCCGCATGTCGGAAGTCACATCGTTGACTTCCTTCTGTCCCTTACTGCTAATCAAAATGCCGTGTCGGCCGGTGCTGTCCAGATCGACAGCTGACTTCTGGTCAGCACGAAAAAGTCCGAAGGTCACGAAGAATACATGCAGGAGTCCCGCGTGATATGGATCCTTGATGTTCTCTAACATCAACTTCCAATTGCCTGGGATTCTCTGGCGGTTATAGCCTAGTATCTCGAGCTTACGGCCGTCGTATACCCTAGTATAATGCTTCCAGAAATTTTCTCCGAGATACTCTCTGAACGGAGGCGTCTCTTCAGAAAATGAAGCCCATATTACGCCGTTGACGACTTCAACTTTGAGCCGGTTCAAGCCGTTCTGCTTCGGATCAAAATCGCTCGGCATGCCCCCTTGGCGGCGTACGCCACGGAGGAATGGAACGCCCTGGAGATCTCCGTTCAGTGCATAAGACCACTGATGGTAAGGGCAGAGGAGGTCCTGACGATTCCCGAAGCGTTCTTGGCAAAACTTCATCCCCCGATGTGCGCAACGGTTCTCAACAACTGAAATCTCGTCCGGCTGGCTGCGAACTACGATAACGGGTCGTTCGCCGAGAGTGGTCGTTCGAAAGTCACCGACATTGGGAATTTCGCATTCTAGACCGGCATACAACCAGTGAGGTCCATACCAGATTTTCTCGAGCTCTTGCTGGTACACGCTTGGATCACTGTAGACCCAGTAAGGCACGCGACCTGCCACATCAGTAGGCCATTTTTGCGAATCAACCTGCATACGAATTTCCTCAAACCTCGCCAAAGAGCTAACTGACCGTCTGCCTCATTGTCAAACGTATTTGCTATTATGCAAATTGTTTGGCCGCTGTGAGGACGATCGATTAGGCCTCAGAACCGCGATCAAATTTAGTTGTCGGCATTTTTCAGCTTGCCGAGCAAGGCAACATGCTGCTTGTGGAGCTTCAGGCGCGGCTGATCGAGCGTGGTGCTCCGGTCAGGATCGGCAGGGTGCGCCGTCAGCGGGCTCTGGGCCCTGATCGGCAGGCTTGCCGACATCCTCCTGCCCGACGAATGCGCCAACTCAATCAAGTCATGCGGCTATGAACCGGAATGAGTCGAAACCGCTCTAGCCGCGTACGCATAGCGGACCAAAGGCTGCCGATATGACGATTGAAATTCCAAGTTTGCGTAAAAGACTTTCTTATGAATCATCAGTAAATTTCTCGTACTGAATTACGCATGCCGACTGCTTTTAGAGCTTAAGCCTTCATACGTCGGTAGGCATTACCGTCTTGAAATGCGATCATGATAAGCCATGTAATCATTAGAACGAGGCCAGACGCCAACCACATTCGAGAAATGAACGGGGAGATCAAAGTAAATCCAGCAAGCCATGCGCCGAGGACATATCCGAGGCCTTTGAACTTATTTGGACCGCCATGAGACACCCCAATAATCCAAATCCCCGCAAATATGTGTCCAGCAAGCCTAATGCTGCTGGACAGCTCTGGTGAATGCCCACCTAACGAAATAACGCCTGCGCAGACATCAAGAACTAGCCAGCCGTATCCGGCAAATTTAGCAACATCCGGTGCTTCTAGCTTCGGAACTAAGAAAAATATTAGAACGTGGAAAAGTATTCCAAAATACTCTTTAGCTATCCCAATATCAAAGAAAAAGCTTATGGCGACGGGTAGAAACGACAAAACACTGGCCGTCGCTAAAAACCTTGAACTTATTTCGAAATTACCCGTCACCGAATCCTCCATAATATTATCTGGGGAGTGTTCAATATTTATAAGCTGGGGCGTTCGAATGACCGCTTTAGGTGACCCATGCCCTCCTGATCTCCGCGGTCAAACATCCACCCGTACCCACCCTTGGGGTTTGAGAGGATCTCCCAAAAATTCTCGTCCATGTCCCTGAAGTAGAAGCTGTAGGATCCGTGTTGGATGATTGGCTTGGTGATATCGTGCAACCCCCACTTCTCCGCATCGCGCATCACGATGGCATAGGCTTCGTCGACTTCCGCATCGCTCTCAACATCGATGCCATTGTGATACAGGAACGGCATAACTGCCTTCTCGCCCGGGGGAGCTTTCACCGCCACGTAGACGTGGTCGCCTCCGAGCCTGACCCACAGAGAGACCTTGCTAGTTCTGACCGTCTCAAAACCGAAGAAATCCTCATAGAATTGGCGCGAACGATCCACGTCCCGTACCTCTAAAGTACCGTGCGAAATGAATTTTAGCTTCAGTGCCGGCTGTTTAGGCTCATGCGCTTCGGTCATGCCTTCTCTCCCTAATTACTAAATGATTGTGATTTCGATTGGCGTGAGATTGGCGACACCACCCTTGAGAACGTCACCGCGGACAACCGAGCCAACACCCGCTGGCGTCCCGGTGTAGACAAGATCGCCAGGCTGCAAAACGATCCCATGGCTAAGGATTGAGAGCAGCTCGGGAATGTTCCAGATGAGATCGCGGATGTTGCCATCCTGACGGATTTGACCGTTTACTTCGAGCCAAACCCGCGCTTCCTCAAGCACCCCAGTATCAGAGATTGGATGAATCGGAGCGCATGGTGCAGAATTGTCAAATGACTTACCGAAATCCCACGGCATACCGGCTCGCATTGCGTTCATCTGAAGATCACGGCGGGTGAGATCGATACCAACTGCATAGCCGAAGATGTGGTCGTTGGCCTGCTCTACCGAGACACCGTTTGCGGTTTTGCCAATCGCGACAACGAGCTCGATCTCGTGATGGCACTCCTCTGTTAGAGTTGGATAGGCGATGGAACTACCAGTCGCTACAATCGCATCGGCTGGTTTGGAGAAAAAGAACGGCGGATGCCTCTCCGGATCTTGTCCCATTTCCTTGACGTGGTCCGCATAGTTGCGACCAACACAGAAAATGCGGCGGACCGGAAAAGCGCTTGCGCTTCCCACCACAGAGACCTGAGGTCGAACATGTGGCTCAAAGACGTATTCCATAAGTTCTCCTTTTCATTCAGATTTTCGAAAACTCTTGCACCAAGGCCTTGAGGGGCACCTTGGCGCTCAAAATACTCTCGAGGTCCCCAGACCATTGTCGGGAAATCAGCTCGGAGAGGGGGCGAATGTCCCGCCCGTTGTTCACTGTCGTCGCCGCAATCAAGCGATCGCCCTGCATATGAATATAAGTTGCACGTTCAGTCGTACTGTTACGTGTCGAAAAGGTTGTGTCTGCAAGGCCCGGGAAGCCGACTGTTTGGAAATTCACTCCGAATTGGTCGGTCCAGAACCACGGAAGCACAGCATAATTAGGCTGTCGGGCCAAAACGGCGCGGCCGACATGTGCCCCGTGGCGCTGGGCGTGCTGCCAGGTTTCGATGCGAATGTGCGCGTCTATCGTAGGGTGCCAAATTCGGGCCACGTCACCTGCTGCATAGATATCAGGGAGGTTTGTCTGACCTTGACTATCAACAATTATCCCATCGTCGATGCTGCATCCTGCCGTTTCGGCAATTTCAAAGTTTGGCGTTGCCCCAATACCTGCAACGAAAAGGTCAGCTTCAATAGGCACTCCGTCGAGTGAAACGCACCTTTGGTTTATAGCGAGATTCTCCACACCTAGGTGGAGACGTACGCCATGCGCTGCGTGAAGGTCCGAGATCACTTGACTGATAGGTTCCGGGAAAGCGCGTGCCATCAACCGAGGCCCGACTTCATAAACATCGACGGCCTTTCCTAGCTCGCGAGATGCCGCAGCGACCTCCAGACCGATTACCCCGCCGCCAATGATTGCGACACTTTTTGCGTCTTCGAGATCGTTGCGTATCTGACTGCTGTCTTGGAGCGTCCGAAGATAACGGCATGGGGTCTCAGCGTCGAAACGGCGCGCGCGGGTTCCGGTTGCCAGAATAAGTTTGTGATAACGCACAGTTTGCAACGAACCGTCGCAAAAGAATTGAAGCAAATGATCCCCTGGTAAAACTTCAAGTCCAATGGCGCCATTGAGGAGATCTATGCCCTGCGCTGCAAACCAGTCGTCAGCCTTGATCGGAATACCGACCGAGCCCACTTGTTGCAGACATTCCTTGGAGAGCGGAGGGCGTTGGTAAGGCAGGCAAGTCTCGTCGGACAACAACAAAATCCGATCTTGATACCCACAGGCTCGCATTGCTTCCGCTGCGGATATTCCCGCTTCACCGGCTCCTACTATGACAATCGGGAAAGTCGGCACCTCTTATTAGCTCCAGTATAGCAAAAGCAGATTTTACTGCGGCGAGCAGCAATCCGCACAAGCGCTGCTCAAGGCGGACTGTTTATTGGCGCTTTCATGCCCCCAAACCCGAGCCAGCGATTCATCGTATTGCATAATGACCAATTAATTGCCCAATGGATAAGTAAAGTCAATCTCTCTGCGATGATCTGGATCGCTCGCGCGCTTGAAGCTGTTCCTCGGCTGTCGAACAGAGAGAAGTGGCTCAATGCCGCCTTACCCCAAGGCGGCAACGTGTTAGAAAGTGAGCCTCAACCCCAAACGAAGAGTGCGTGGCTCCACCACACGGCTCAGGCGGTCCTGGGTCGGCGCACTGTCCACTGCGGGGATGTAGCTTTCGTACCAGTAGGTGATGTCCTTGTCCTTGCTGTCAAAGACGTTGAGGACCTGTCCGAACACTTCGAGGGCGCCGCGCTTCCAAGCCGCCCGGAAGTTGACGACATTGCTGCCGGGATCGCGCTGCGAGTTGTCCTCGATCAGCGGATAGGGCCCGAGATGGCGCAGCCGCAGGCTGGCTTCCCACGGGCCCTTGACCACCGAGAGGCCAATCTGCGCCGCGTTTTCGAAGGCGTTGGGAATGTAGTCGCCATTGTCGTAGCGGGCGTGGCTGGCGGTGTAGTTGGCGTCAATCGCCAGCCAGTCGAACGGCCGCCAGAAGCCGACCAGCTCGATCCCCCGGCGGCGGCTGGCCCCGCTCGGCTCGACGGCGTTGCTGTCGCCCACGAAGCGCAGTTCGCTGCCTACGTCGAGCCACCAGTACGTGGCGGTGAGGTTGAGCTTGCTGAATTGCAGGCGGGCGCCAGCCTCGTAGCCGGTTCCGCGCGAGAGGACCGGCACGGGGGTGACCGTGACCGCGCCGCGCACGTCGTTGGAATGGAAGCCGCGGCCCCAGTTGCCATAGAATTCCAGCCACGGCGAGGCCTCCCAAGCAAGGCCGGCCTTGGGCGAGAGGAGCGCGGCATGGCCGCTGCCTTCGCCGAGCGTGCGTGCGGGCGCATCGAGAGCGGTGACAGAGTAATGGTAATAGTCGCCGCGTAGCCCGGCGGTAACCCGCAGGCCCTCGATGGGCCGCGAGTTGGCATCACCGTAGAGCGAGGTCGAGGCTTCGGTCACCCGGTAGGTACCAAAGCTGTTCACGAACCGGCGGTCCTTCGTGTGATAGACGCCGACGCGTGAGATCTGGTCCAGCTGGTTCTCAGTGCCGATCGTCAGATCGATGTCGGGCCACAGCGAAAAGTCCTTGCTGGCCCGGGCCCCGGCGATCCAGCGCCGATCGAACTGCTTGATCTGAGCGCTCTCACCGGATGCGTCTGCATAGGTTGGGTTCGAGTACATCGACCAGTTGTAGTACTGGGCGTAGACATTCGCCTTGTAGCTCGGGCCGCTGAGCTGGGCATTGGCAATGAACCGGGTCGTCATGCCGCGTGCAGAGGGATCCGGCCCGCAATGGACATCGGGGCAGATCGCACTGCCTACGATGCGCTCTGGGATCTGCTCGGTCGGCTGCCAGGTGGCGTGATAGCCGTGTACCGTGAGATCGAGCTGCGAGTCTCCGGCCGGGTGGGAATACTTGAGGAATCCGGCGTAGTGCCGCAAGTGCTCGGGCTCCTGCCAGGGGCCGTCGTAGTGCTTGGTCTCGCCGACCATGGTGAGATTGCCGCCCGCGACATCATGCGCGGTCCCACCAGCCGCCGCGCGGCGCCAGCCGAACGAGCCGGCCTCCAGTGACACCCAGGGACGCTCGTAGCTCGAGACCGTGAGCATATAGGCCGCGCCGGCAAGGGCAAAGTCTCCCCCGTCGGCGCGATAGGGGCCCTTGCGATAGTCCTCGCGGGCGATGATCTCGGGGATCAGGCCGTTAAGATCGAGATACCCCTGCCCGTGACCATGGGTGCGGAAGTTCATCTGCACGCCATCCACATAGGTCGTGAAATCGGACCCATGATCGAGGTTGAAGCCGCGCAGGAAGTATTGGCTGGCCTTGCCGCTGCCCGAATGCTGGGCGGCGATCATGCCGGGCACGGCCTCGAGCAGTTCCGATACGCGCAGCAAGGGGCGCACGAGGAGGTCGGCCCCGGCCACCGTGCCCTCGCTTGCCGCGTGCGCCACGCCGATTTTGGCCTCACCCCGGCCGAAGACCACGATGGGTGTGTCATCACCGGCGTCAAGCTTTGCCAAGTCCGTATCATCGTATTGCTGAGCCTTTGCGTCACCAGCAAAAAGGCTTGCGGCCAGAACCATCAACGGGCCGGACAGTAGCTTTGTTGTCGGCGCCTGATACGAACGCTTTTGCATATGGGTGATACCTTGATAATGGTAAATTACTTGCCTCTCGCGTTCGTCAGATTTTAGTCCGGTCTGCTCCTTTCAAGGCGAGCAATTCGCGCGCCTCTGCAGGCGTAGCAGGCTCCAGCCCTTGTTCGACAAGGATGCGAACAATCTTCTGCACCTGCTCTGCATTGGATGAAGCGAGCTTTCCGCGGCCGATGAACAGGCTGTCCTCAAGCCCCACTCGCACATTGCCACCAAGCTGCGCAGCCATCGTGCAGACCGGCATCTGGTATTTGCCCGCGCCAAGCACAGACCAGACGTAATCGTTGCCGAAAAGGCGGTCGGCGGCGCGCTTCATGAACATCACGTTGTCGAGATCGCCGCCGATGCCGCCCAGAATGCCAAAGATCGACTGGATGAAGAACGGCGGCTTTGCGATGCCCTTATCGACGAAATAGGCGAGGTTGTAGAGATGGCCGATGTCATAGCACTCGTGCTCGAAGCGGGTGCCATGGTCGCTCAATAGCTCATAATTGCGGCGGATGTCGGCGAAGGTGTTGCGGAAGATGAACTTCTCGGAATCGAGGATGTACTGGTCTTCCCATGGGAACTTCCATTCCTTTACCTTGCGGCCCATGTCGTGGAACGAAAAGTTCATCGAGCCCATGTTGAGCGAACACATTTCTGGCGAGAAGGCCAGAGCGCCCGCGAGCCGGTCTTCGGGACTCATGTCCGGGCTTCCGCCGGTGGTTAGGTTGATGACCGCGTCAGTGCCCTGCTTGATGATCGGCAAGAACTGCCGGTAGACTTCCGGGTTGCCAGTAGGTGCCCCCGTCTCAGGATCACGGGCGTGGATGTGGAGGATCGCCGCCCCGGCTTCGGCCGCTTCGATTGCCTGATGGGCAAGATCAGCCGGTTTATAGGGCAAGGCATCTGATAGTGTTGGAGTATGGATGCCACCAGTGATGGCACAAGTGATGATGACTTTATTGGCCATGATTGGCGCTCCAGCGTGTTTCTTTGAGGAATAGGGTCAGCACCAGCGCAACACCCATGGCGCCAAGTGGCAGCCATAGGATGTGCTCGATGCCGAAACGATCAGCCACTTGGCCTGCGATGATCGGCGCGAGTCCGCCGCCGCCCAGTTCACCGCAAGCGATGACGACGCCAGTGGCTGTCGCCATGAGTGAGGGAGGCACGGTCTCTGCGCAGATGGGGCCGACGGTTAGAGTGATGCAGGCGTTGTTGAACAGGTGGACGGCACCCAGCCAAATGAACAGCATCGCTGGGTCATTGCCTGTGTGCGCCAGCATCCACAGCGATCCCGCAACCCCTATGGTCGAACCGATCATTACCGGTTTGCGGCCTGTGAAATCAGACAGCGCCGGAAGCGCCAGGGTGCCGATCGTCGCTCCGATGCCGATGGCGGCCATGATGCCGCCCATCTGCGCATCGGTGAGAAGATGGAAATCGACCAGATAGCTCGGCATCAGCGCGCTGGTGGTGATCAGACAGGTCAGCCAGCACAGCATTAGCGCCATCAGTAGACGGATGTTCCGATAGACAAGAACCTTGCGCCAGTCCTCAAAGGTGGTGCGTTCCTGATCAGGGGCTGCCTGTTCGGGCAGATGCCTCCAAACTAGCATTGCCAGCAGTAACCCGGGCAAGGCGAAGAGGACGAAGATGTAACGCCAGCCGATATGCGGCAGCAGTAGGCCGACCAGCCAAGGGGCCAGTGCCAACCCGGCCAGCGGGAGCATCATCTGCTGGATGCCGATATTGAGGCCATGCCGTTTCTGCGGCGAGGCTTCGAGTGTCGCGGATATGCTGGGCGGGGTATAGGCCCCATCCGCAAATCCCATGACCACACGGACAAGAACCAGCCCCATAAGGCCGGTTGCCAGCCCGCTCGCACCGATCAGTAATGAGAACATAATCAGCGAACCGGTCAGCACTTTGCGACGGCCAATGCGGTCTGACAGGTTACCCATCACCAGCGCCGCAACACCCCATGCTAGGGCCAACACACCGGCAATCGTACCAATGTCGGAGTAATCGAGGTTGAGCTCGCGAGCGATGGTCGGAAACAGCGGTGAGATCAGGAAGCGATCAATCCCAACCAAGCCGAAGCCGAGCGCCATCAGCGCAACGACTTTCAGTTCCTGGAGCCGCGCCGGGGTCATTCCCCGGCCGCCTGCCGCGCCGTGACCAAGTGATCGACCAGTCGCTGGCGCAACGCGGCCTGGTTGGCTTCACTCCAGCGCTGGAAGCCTTCGCCCGATTTGAAGCCCAGCCTGCCTGCCGCGATCATCGTGTCGAGCAACGGGCTGGGTGTACTATCGCGGTTCAGTTCGGGAATGATCGTGCGATGGATGTCGCGCGTGAGCTCGATTCCAACCAGATCGGCATTCTCGAGCGGACCGAGGACGGGCAGGCGCAGGCCGAAGCTGTTCTTGACGCAGTCATCGACCGTCTTTGCATCGCAGATGCCGTCAGCAACCATTGCGATCGCCTCGCGCCACAAGGCATGCTGGAGCCGGTTCGCGACAAAGCCAGCGACGTCCTTCTTAACGTGAGCCGGCTTCTTGCCAACACTTGCGAGCAGGTCCATTGTCGCCGCGACGGTTGCATCGGACGTTTCCGTGCCCTGGATCACTTCGACCAGCGGGATCAGCACGGCCGGATTCCACCAGTGTGTACCGACGATCCGTTCCGCGCTTGGCAGACCTGCGGCGATCGAGCCGATCGGCATGACGGAACTATTGCTGGCAAGTATCGCATCGGCAGGCGCCAGTTCGATCAACTTCGCGAAGATCGAACGTTTCAACTCAAGCTTTTCGGGCGCAGCTTCGGTAACGAACCAGGCCTCGCGAACCGCTGCGGCAAGATCGGCGGTCGCGCTCACATTGTCAGCTAGGGCAGGATCATCGCCCACCTGGACAAGACCGACACGAATGCGCTCGATCAGTGTCTCGCGCACCGCGTCGAACGGCTCATGGACCGCCACCTTGTGCCCCGCAGCGGCAAATACCTGGGCTATGCCGGCCCCCATGAGCCCGCCGCCGATAATCGCGATAGTCATCTTCATCATGGCTCAGCCCGCCGTGTAGCCGCCGTCGGCGTAGATGATGTGGCCCGTGTGGAAGTCCGACGCGCGGCTGCACAGGAACAGCAACGGCCCTGCCAGATCTTCAGGCTCACCCAGACGTCCCACCGGGACACGGGCTAGAAAGCCATTGCGCACGGCAGTCGCGTTCTCGTTGTCCTCGAACATCCATGCGGTGAGCGGGGAGCGGAATACTGTCGGCGCGATAGCGTTGACCGTGATGCCGTGCTTCCCCCATTCGCAGCCTAGAGCCTTCGTCAGCCCATCGACCGCAGACTTGGACGTGCAATAGGCAGAATAGCCTGCAGGGTGGCCAAGCTTGCCGCGCGCGGAACTGGTGAAGACGACCTTACCGCCATGGCCCTGTGTTATCATCTGCTGGCCCACGGCACGGGCAATTAACCAGGCTCCATCGACGTTGGCCAGCATCACCTTCTGGAAGCGTTCCGGCGTAAGATCGCCAATCATTCCGACGTCGTTCATGCCGGACGCTACGACAAGGATGTCGACTCCACCGTATGCGGCTACCGCAGCGTCGACTATTGCCTGGCAGTCTGCTTCGCTGTTGGGCCGCAAGTTTACGGTGATGGCTTCGATACTGGCATCGACCAGCTCGGCGCGAAGCGCCTCAAGTTCATCCTTGCCACCCGCGGTTATGGTCAGTCGGGCACCAGCATTGCCGAGCGTGGCGCAGACGACCTTACCGAAGGAACCAGTAGCACCGATGATGATTGCGGATTTGCCCGCAACATCAAACAAGCCGGTGGTTTTGATCTTAGGAATGCTCATTTAGCATGCTCCGGATAGGGCATTACGACCAACATGGTCGCGATGGTGTTGCCATCGTTGCGCACCGCGCGCGCTTCGCCACCGGGAATGAAGCAGCTATCGAGCTTGCCCAAGACGTGTGTCTCGCCAGAGCCGAGTTCGATCGTTACTTCACCTTCGATAACGACATAAATCTTGCCGAGCGGACCCGAGTCCATCTCCGCACCGCCGCCGGGCAGGAAATAGGAGAGGCCTGTCCATGCGAAATCAGCGTTGCTTGCATCAAACCCTTGCAGACGGAGCGAACGCATGTCGTAGTGCTTCGGGGCGATATAGGCCTTGGCATGGGCCAGCCGGGTGATGTCCATTTGAGATCCTCTTGCATCGACCTGTTTAAAACCGGCATGTTTACGGGACGGGCGATGCGCCCGTCCCGCGATGCTTGTCAGTCGTTGTCTTTACCGGTCTCGATCCGGAAAGTGCCGTTGGGATCGACAATTGCGACCAAGCGGACGATGCACCCGTCGCCCTTCTTCCAGCGCCACGGAAAGGCTGCGAAAGTGACGCGCTTGCCTGTGACTTTGTCGATGTCGCCTCCGACGTTCTCAAATCCACAAATGCCGGCTGAGAGAATGGCGTTGTGACAGGGCTCCCATTCTGGGAAGTCCTCGATCACCTTTCGACCGGTCAGTTGCTCGTACTCTTCGTTAATGCGCGGCAGGAGGCCGTGTGGCGCACCAGGCCCATGCGGACCAATGGCGGTGCCCAGCGGATGGTCGAGAGCCTGAGTGTCGGAGCCGCACATCTTGACCTTCTTCTGGACGAACCATTCACCTGCTTCCTTGTAAAAGCCGGGAGAATATCCGTAGTAATGCTGGTTATCGCCGTAGTACTTGTGCCAGCCAGTATTGACGATCACGATATCGCCTTCCCGGATTTTGGGTCGCGCGTTCTCGAGATCCTCTGCGGTGATCACTTCCCACTTATTCTTTGGGATCGAGACAACAACGCCAGTACCGAAGAAGTAAGGTAGCGGCACTTCGTCCATGAAAGGCGTGCCCGGCACGACGTGCGCAGGCGCGTCAATATGGGTGCCGGAGTGCATAACCGTGGTGATCCGCTGGGTCAGTACGCCCGATTTTGACATCCCGTGAAGGCGTTCAATCTTGACGTCCTCAAAGTACGGCCAGCACGGCTGTCCCAAACCCCAAGGATGGCTCAGATCGTAGAACTCGAGCCCCATGTCATTAAGCAAGTTGCTCTGCGTGAAATTGCATAGCGCCTCATCGCGCCAATCGCCTTCTTCCCAGCCAGGCATCTGATCTCCTCTCATAACCACTCCACTCAGGCGCACGACGCACCTGAGTCAGGATCGTTAGCGTACTCGCCTCATATGTGATTCGCAATCACTTTACGGGCGCGCGGCACTTTTCCGATGAGTTTGCCGGAACGCGGAGAGTTGTCTGGAGAAGCCAAATGCCTCTGCGTGATGTTTAGGCGGCGGTGTTTGCTAAGCCGCGGAGCGGTCGCGCGCAGGTCTAAAAATGGCTATAAAATGACTAGATTAACGCATCAGCCATTATCTTAAATATTTAATAATAAATTATGAATAGTTACAATTTTGATTTTTAATGCTATATTTTTTATGCAGTCTTAAATTACACGAAATTAATAAAAATTCGGTCTAGATTATGAACTTCCAGTTTATCTTCGGAGAAGGGTATTCGGGAAGATCCATTTTAGAAATTACGGAGGCCTCTCCTTCATCTATGCCAAGCATCATGATAATCGACTTGACGATTAGTGTGTCATCCAGCTTTTTGCTGCTGGATACCGCGATGTCATGCATACCACCGACTGCAATCCATGATGCCAATGACCAAATGCCATCAAGGTGCGCCAGATCAACCTTGAAGCGGCCTGCATGAATACCCCTCTGAATGTCGCGCTTGGCGAAGGGGCCAAATCCTTTGCAGAATCGATCTACAAGCAAGTCTGGCTTCGCAGCCCACCACTGCCACATCGGATCGTGCATCGCTTGCCTGATGACCAAGCGAGTGGAGATTGAGAAAACAATGCATGCATCGTCATCAGCGTAAGCTGATGTAGCCAAGACATTTCGTCGGCCCATATCCTCAATTAGACAATCCAGGACTGCACTGGCCAGATCATCTTTGGACTCGAAATAGTTATAGAACGTGCCGAAGCCGATGTCTGCGTTCTCGGTGATGTCACGGATCTTTGCCGCATCGACACCATCGCGAGACATGATTTCAAAGGCTGACGCCAAAATCTTGGATCGCGTGAGTTCTTTTCGTCGCACCAGGCGTTCGCCCCGACGGGGTTGAGGGGTGGTCTTAGTGGTCAGCAAAACCGCACTCGCTCAGACTGGAAAAGGCTCATCATCGGCAAGCCGCGTAGACTAAATAAGATCGCCGCACAATGATGCGGGATCACTTTTGGAATTCTACGCTACCGAGGTGGCCGCCAAAGGCTTGCCTGCATTCAAACCGCTTAGTCGCTCGATGGTGCGCTAAGCCGATAAAAAGTTGGGTCATAATATACCCTTGCTGTGGTCAATGCCGACCAAGTTGGGCCACCATATTGCCTGCGGAGCCTTACAACCTGCTCTGCTCCACGAAGAGAGAATCTGGCTCTCGGCTCGATACCCTCCGGACTTGACACAAGCACGTCGTAGGCTTGACGCGCCTGCGCCAAGGTGGAGCCTTCCATATTGCGAAGATAAATTTGCAGCGCTGCGTCCTTGTTTCGCGGGTCAAAGAGCCAATTCAGAGCGCGCCGGTAGCTCCGTATATACGAAACAACCGTTTGCCGGTTGGAAATCGCCCATTGCCGCCGTGTCGCCCCAACATACCCTTGGTAGGCGCCCAACTCGCTCGAAACACTAGCAATCCGTTGCGCGCCACCCTCGGACGCGACCACATCAAACGGACTGACAAGCAAGGTCGCATCAATGGAACCTGCCTGCAGTGCTTCAAAACGCTGCTTCACGCCACCGGCGCGGACAACAGAATAGCTGGTCCGATCGATACCGTGCTTTTCTAGCAGGCCGTAAAGTGCAAATGCATATCCAGTTCGTTCAGAATCCACCCCGAGACGTGCACCCTTCAGAACTTCAAATGAGCTGAACCCCGGTCTGCCGACCAGGGTTAGCAGGCCGTTGTCCCCTCCCATGAACGCAACAACTGTCGGCAAGGCCGGTTTGCGATGGACGCCGCCGTAGGCAACGACATTGTCGAAGCCGGTCATAACCAGGTCAAAGCGACCTGTCTCGAGACCTGTCATTTGCTCTTCCGAGTTCCGGATCCCTGAAATTCGGATGTCTAAACCTGTGTTTGCGTCAAGATGGCGATCTTTGACAACCCAGAGTGGCCAATTGAATCCACCCGGGAAAACACCAACCGAGACGGGCGTAGCCACTCGCCTTCCATCTGCCGCCTGCGCGTGACTATCAACAGCAAGAAAGCCACAAAGGGCAGCGACTAATGCACGCGCAGCCAGCGCAATCATTCGAGTTCCCGACGCGTTCGGGGTCACCTTCGACATCCCTCGCTCCATGCTTTCAATCATTCTTGGTCTGGCTGGGACGGGACGATCATCCGTCGAAGGATGTTCTCCTTGTCGATTGCCAAATGTTTGATCACGCCCGCCAGATGCAGCGCGAGAAAGGCCAGAATACTATAGCCAACAAATGTGTGAACTTCGGCAAGGGTAACGCGAAGATCGTGATCCTTCGCCAAGGGCGATGCAATATCGAAGAGGCCAAAAAAGGAGAGGGGGCGGCCGTGAAGCCAGGATAAGAATGGGCCAGTGGCAATCATGATAGCAGGAGCCAAAAGCAGCACCCGCCAAGTTGTTTCTCCCCAGAACGTAACCAGTCGCGAGCCGAAGTGCGTCTTTGGATGACCCGACCTCACTCGCCAATAGAGGCGAACCAAATACGCTGGAATGAAAAGCAGGCCGAGGGATACATGTAGAAATCTCAATGGCCTCCCTTCATCGCGAGGAAGTGAGTCCGCATAAATTGCGACTGCCAACAATGCCACAATTAGTAGGGCAGTCAGCCAATGAAGGACGATTGACGCTAAGCCATATCCGCCCTTGGAGTCTCGCCAACTCAGCATGGAATTCTCCGGGGAACAACGGCCGTCCCAAGGGCCACCTAATCTTCAATCTTCCTTCAAATACCGTCGGCCGCCAACCGTTACGCCAACCAGTGCTCCGCCTGGCGCACCATTGCGCATCGGGTTTACCTTCACGGTAGCGCGATCCCCCGCCTTCATCATTGTCCCGCTCCACCCGGCGCGACGCAAGCCGTTGGGGCTCGGCCCCTCGAATGTCCAGTCTGTGGCCCGGCGCGTCTGCGGGTCGACGACGGTTAAAACAACGACGATGTGCGGGTTCTTCCATTGAAACTGCTTCACCGTGCCAGTGACATCCACCGTGCGCTCCTGATCGAAAGAGGCGTACGAGTGGTGTGCGATTGCCTGACCTGCGGTTAGTGCAAGCGCTAAACCGGATAAAATGGCGATCTTTCCGCGCATGAAGAAGCCTTTCTGTTGCGTCTGTTCTAGTATCATGGCCCTCATCAGACAAACTCGCAAATGAGGTTTCCATCATCAGTGACTTTGTCCCATTGAGGAATCGTTTGCATAATAGGGCAAACTTTGGTAGCTGCAACAACGAACTTGCGACACGGCCCAAAGGGAGAATATCGATGGCTCGCTCGAGCACTGCTGCACCGCAAGAGCCTTATCTCGGCGCGCAAATCAAGACGGCTATTTCGTGCAGCGTATCAGCTTTGCTTTTTGCAGCTACAGCCGCTTACGCGAATCCCTCTGCGAACGGCCCGTCGCCTGCAGTCGGAAGCTCATCAGTCGCGTCTTCCGATGCGGCTCCGAGCAATCCAACCCACATGTCTATTGAAGAGGCAAGAAGTGGCCTATCAGGCGTGTGGATCGTGACGAATTTCGTCAACTCGACCAAACCCATTGACCTTAGAATCACGAAGACTCTTGAGGGTGATGAGGTTCCTATGCGTCCCTGGGTCCGCGAAATCTACGAAAAGCGGATTGCAGATGCTCGCGCCGGTAGGATCTTCGCCGATACAGAATCCTATTGCGTTGCTTCCGGCATGCCTAGAGCGATGCGGGGCCCGAACTATCCGATTCAGATTCTGCAAACGCCTGGTCAGATCACCATCCTGTTCGAAGCTTTGCACAATATGCGGTTTATTTATCTCGACGAGGAGCTGCCTCCTAAGGAGGAGGTCGAGCCGAGCCTCTGGGGAGTGAGTGTTGGGCATTGGGAAGGTGACACGTTGGTCGTGAAGACCATCGGCTTGAGTGACCGAACAACCCTGGACAAGGTGGGGCTACCGCATTCGGACGAACTGGAAGTGACTGAGCACATTAGGCTGACGAGCAAAGATAATTTCGAAAATATTATTACAATAAATGATCCGAAGGCGTTCACGCGGCCCTGGAAGATCCGCGCAACCTATAAACGCATGCCCCCCGGCACACGTATCATGGAATACGAATGCGCTGACAACAATCGCTACAAGGTGAATGCGGACGGCACGCTCGAACAGCCTAAGCCGAACTGATCACCTACCATCTGGAATAGGAATTGGCCATGGAAGCGACTGCGTCACCAGGTCTGGGATTCGTAGAGTTTGTCCAAAACTCCACTTGGGTTATCCCGGTTGTTCAGAGCATTCATATTCTCTGCATCGGCGCTGTGTTTGCAACGATCGGACTCGTCAACTTACGGCGCATCGGCGTGTTTGCTGGCGATGTCGAAATGCCAGCTCTTGACAGCCGTCGGCTCAAGGCAGGGTGGAGCATACTTGGTTTGCTCGCATTCACCGGCTTAATCATGATTGCCAGTGAACCGGAGCGCACGCTCAGCAACACCTTATTTTACGTGAAACTTGTATTGTTGGTATTGGCCTGCCTGCTTACCTTTTCGCCCCTTTGGTCGGGATCGGAGATTGCCAGAAAGGCGCGAGCGCTGACTGCTCTGATCGCTTGGGCGCTCATCATCTTTGCTGGTCGCTGGATAGCTTACGTTATCTAGCTTGCCGCTCACAGAAAATATTTCGAGGGATTTCCATGCTCGACCAGTTCTTGTCATACGTCGATGGGTTGGCCTTTTCTCAATTTATACGAGAAAACGAAATGGCCTTCCCGTGGATAGAGTCCGTTCACGTTCTGGCAGTTGCGATCGTCATCGGCAGTATTTTCATTGTTGATGCTCGGCTAATCGGGTTCAGGTCCTATCGCCAGAACGCAAGTGGAGTGATTGCAGATCTGCTGCCCTACACGTGGACAGCATTTGCGCTTGCAGTGCTAACAGGAGCCATGATGTTCTGCTCAGATGCCGTTCGTTATGGCAACAGTCAGCTTTTCCAAGCCAAAGTTATCGCTTTGGCATTGGCTGGAGTAAATATGGCAATTTTCCATGCAACCGAATTTCGCAGAATTGCAAATTGGGATATTGCGCTCCCGCCGCCCCGCGGGGCGCGGGTTGCTGGCATTGCATCCATTGCGATTTGGACTGCGGTTGTCTTTCTCGGACGTTGGATCGCCTTCGAGTGATTGAAGTATGACAATCTAGCTCATAGCAGGCCATCGCCCGCCAAGAGATGTGGTCAGTTCAGCGCAGGACTCTTTAAGCGAGATGAGAGCTTTGTCGTCTTCTGAACTTGGAAAATGCGCATTCGCCAACAAAGCTGCTACTAGTACCAGCCTTCCTTGAAGATCGAAAACGGGGGCTGCCAGAGCCCGAAGCCCGGGAATCAGATCTCCTTCGATTTTTGACGACATTCCATGGCGAACCCTTTCTGCGAGCGACCGAAGCTCTGCTGCCCGCATCCCTAGCCGTTTGACCTCATGCTTCACCAACGCGGAATCCTGTACCGCGTCTCCGAAGGTGAAGAAAATCCGACCCGTTGCGGATTGCAGTACTGGCAGGGTCGAGCCGACTGCAAGCGATGTCACCACCGGGGGCGATCCTGCGAACCAGCGCACGATAGTTGGTCCGGCATCGCCCCAAACAGCTAACATCACTGTTCTTTTGCAGGATTTGCTAAGCTCTCGGAAAATTGTATCGGCTTGGACGAATAGGTCTGCCCGAGAAAGGGCTGCCAGCCCAATCCTGATGGCACCGGCATCCAGGTCATAAAGACCCGATTTTCCATCCTGACGAACCATTCCTGACGCTAAGAGACTGGCGAGATAGCGATGCGTCTGGCTGGCAGAGAGATCAGCGCGCGAGGCAATGGCAGATAGCGTGGAGGGCTCTTGCACAGCTGAAACAGCGGACAAAACGCGCAATCCAATTTCCACGGACTGAATGCCGCGCCGTTTCCCATTCTTTTCGTCATTCGTCGCTGCCATAGTTCTCTCTTTCGCTCGGTTGCGCGCCGGTTCACCAAAACGGCTTGTCTCGTGAACTGGATAAAGCTGGTTGCCTGCAACGTCCAGTTTTCCGAAGGGATAAAGGACGCCGGTCTCCCCCTAAACCTATGATGATGTGTCCCAGCGCGATAGATCCGCACAGTCAAATTTCTGATTCACCTTATTCATTGCAGATTGCATATTGACGAATCGAATGTCTAATGTGAAAACTGATCCCGGATCACAATTGGCATAACGTGTTCGATACCGACACTGCGATAGTGATGAAAATCCGCCGGCGAGCAACGCCGCTTTGAGGGGAGGAAATGCAATGAGGAACACAGTCTTGCCGGTTCTCATGTCGGCGATTTCGATGACGGCGTTGGTCGTAGGTGCTGCAACACCAGCTATGGCACAGGAAACCCCCGCTATCGGGGGTTCTGTCAACGAACAAGAAGAAGGGGATGCGGCCGGTGGCGAAATTGTCGTCACCGGGACCCTAATCAAGGGGGTCGCGCCGGTTGGCGCACCGACCATTCCGTTTACGCGCGATGATATGCTCCGTACGGGTGCTCAAAGCACCGCTGATATCATCGCCAAGATCCCCCAGGTAGCTTCACTGGGCGGGAATCAATTCACCGCCAACGCCGGGCAATCGCAGCAGGGGTCGCGGATCAACGCAGTCGGCGGTCGTGCGACAAATCTACGTGGTCTTGGTCCTGCAGCAACCTTGGTGCTGATCGACGGTCGGCGTCCTGCGACCGGAAACAATGGTGCCGGTCAAACGTTTTTTGACATCGATTCGATCCCCAGCATCGCAATTCAACGGGTTGAGGTTGTCGCAGACGGCGCCTCGGCAATTTACGGATCCGATGCTGTCGCGGGGGTGGTGAACTTCATTCTCCGCAAGAGGTTCGATGGGGTCGAAATCAACGGGCAGCACAGCTTCACCGATGCAATCCACTCTTCGAAAATCAGCGGCATTCTCGGGAAAAGCTGGTCGAGTGGCGGTGTCATACTCGCCGGTGAGTATCTTGACGGCACGGCTCTCAAAGCTGCCGATACCGGAAATCTTTTTAGCGATGATCTTCGGCCGTACGGCCTGGGTTCGCCACCTCGCCTCAGCTACCCCGGCAACATCGTAGCTGGGTCAACCTTCTATCCGATCCCGGCTGGTCAAGACGGTAGCGACCTGCTGCTTTCCAAGCTTTCGGCCGGTGCACCTAACCTTCTGAGCTATTTCAACGGTGCGGAGGTTTCACCTAATTTCGAGCGCTGGAGCGTTGTGGGTTCGGGCTATCAAGAATTGGGCGACAGCATTCGGGTCGAGTTGACCGGTCACTACTCGAAACGCACTTTTGATCAGGCGCGCGCCAACACTGTATCGGCAGCCAACGGGCTCAGCGTTCCGGCTTCAAATCCATTCAGCCCGTGTAACCCTGCCCGAAGCCTCGCAGGTAATCCCGGACTCAACTGCGCAGCCAATTTGTCAGTCCTCTACGCGTTCACCAATGATCTCGGTCATGAGTCATTTACTGGCTTCCAGGAGAACTTCGGTGGTACTGCCAGCCTTGGAGCAGATCTCGGTGGCAGCTGGAATCTCGACCTGTCAGCCGGCTACTACCAGAACGATGATTATGCCCGCACCGGCAATCTGATTAACTCCAATGCTGTCAGCCGCGCGCTTGGGAATACGGTTACTGGCATTGCCAAGCCGACCGATGTGCCATTCTTCAACCCCTTTTGCGGCACTGCAACCAGCTGCAATTCCGGCCAGACGCTCGATTACATCCGCGCGTGGACTGACACCTACAGCCGTCTCAAGCGGTATCAGGCCAAGGCGCAGGCAAACGGCTCGCTCTTCACGCTCGGCGCTGGCGATGTTAAACTCGCGATCGGAGCCGAATACCGCAACGACAAGCTGTTTGCTCGAACTGGCGCCACCACAAATACACCAAGTGTGCTACAGCCTGCTTATGCCAGCGGCACCATGGAGAGAGAGGTCAAGTCAGTTTATGGGGAACTGCTTGTTCCGATCCTTGGCGACGAAGGCTCGGTCCTTCGTAACGTCAATCTCTCTCTTGCAGGCAGGATCGAGGATTACAGCGATTTTGGTACCACAAAGAACCCCAAGATAGGGCTCGATTGGGAGCCGGTTGATGGATTGAAGCTCCACGGCAGCTTTGGCACGTCCTTCCGCGCGCCCTCGCTTGCCGACATCGCAGATACCTTTGGGAACCGTACCACGCCCAATAATGTCGTCGGCACTCAGCTTGGCCTTGCAACTTCAAGCACGCTTTCGGTCATCAATCGCGGCGGTGGCGGTCCTGGCCTCGTGCCCGAGAAGGCAACGACCTGGTCACTTGGCTTCGACATTTCGCCCCGGTTGGCCCCGGGTCTGACTGCTTCGGTTAATTACTTCAATATCAAGTACGAGAACATCATCACCAACCCGCCCCTCGTGGTTGGGCTCGCCGGAGCAATCAACGCAACTCCGCTCTATGATCGCTACATCACCTACAACCCGCTCTATTTCCCGACGCGGGCGACCATGTCGCAGGCTGATTTCAACGCCTTCGTGAATGGGTTGCTTACTGCGACATACCCGCCTGTCACTGCAGCGGCACCTTCGATCGGCAACGTTGCGGCTGTGGTTGATGGCCGGACCAAAAACGCGGCGAGGGTCGATGCGCAGGGCCTCGACTTCTCGTTGCGCTATGCGCAGCCAGCGGACTGGGGCGAGTGGCGAGTTGGCGCATCCGGCACCTATGTGCTCAACTGGAAGGTTAGCCCGGTTGTAGGTGCACCCTCTGTCGAGCAGGTGAACAACTTCAGCTATCCGCTGCGGTTTGTTGCCCGTGCTGAAGCTGGCGCGACCATTCAGAATTTCGATGTCTCGTTCTTTGCCAACTACCGCAACAGCTACAATATTGGCCGGATATTCCTGCCAGTGGGCACTGCCACGCAGTACGAATCGATCTCCTCTTACTTCACAGTTGACGCGAACTTCGGCTACAAGTTTGAGAAAATCGGCTTCCTCAAGGATGCTGGCATCTCTCTGAGTGTACAGAACCTGTTTCAACGCAAACCGCCTCTCGTTCTGAATGGTGGGGTCAACCCCATTCAGTTCGACCCTGCGAATGCCAGCCCGTTTGGTCGTACAGTTTCTGTATCACTGCGGGCAGGCTTCTAATCCCGGGTTGGCTTTAGCTTCGTAAAAGAAAAGGGGGCGCTGCATGAAAAAGCTCATCTTCGCGTTAGCGGGCATGACCCAGATACTCAGCACCCCCTCTTACGGAGCCGATGTCGATTGGAAAAACTTGGCGAACGATCGCGCCAATGTTCTTGCGCCAGCCAGCTCTGGAGTTGTGCGCGACTTATTGGCGTTCCGCAGTCAGTTGGCTGCATCCCAACGGCACTGTGATTATAAACGGCTCCGTCAGGCATATGCTGAAGCATATCAGCTGGTGGAAGGATCCGGCTGGGTAAGCGGGTACGAGCAAGCTGTTCGGCGATGTGGCCAAAACTCTCTCAGCAGTGGCGTAGATTCGTCGGAAGCGAAAGGACTTCAAGTCCGTCTGATTGGTTCAGATGCGGCAATAATAACTGGTACAACGAAACTCGATGCTGCACGCGGTGGCGTATGGGTTCGCTGGCTAGCCGGGTATTCCTTGGTCGCTGGGCGATGGAAAGCAGAGTTTGCTCAGGTACATCGGGTCCCCTCGAACCCGCCCGGGCCGCCCGTTCCAGCAGGCTCACCTCGTGGTTTCGAACTAATTCAGCCAAGAGCCACCAACGCTGCCTCGACGTTGACCTGGGAGGCATTCTGGGGCCGTACCAACCAGGTCTTTGGCCAAGGAACGCAGTCAGACCTGGTTACGGCAAATCGCTTCCGCGCCGTATTCGGCGCTGCAGTCAGAACTGGCAGCGCTTCGGAGGTTAAAGCTCTCTACGCGACAGATTTCACAATTACCCATGGCAGCGGTTACGTCGAGGGACGTGAGACGAGAGCGAATGCAACTCTTCGTCCGAACGCTCGATTGCCAGAATTGGTGGATGGGCCCCACCTGACGGTCCGAACGCTCGGCCGAAATGGCTTGGTGCTTTTCCAGCCACTACCCTTTGCATTCCCTGGCGGAGCCTCCGGCTATATCCGCGCGCTCACCGTGCTTGAAAAGCGATCGGGTGAAGCTGGTGCTGTCCAGATTCGAGCCATGATGATCAATTCAATGGATTGGTCTCCTCCATTCGAACGCGTCGCTTCCGGTTGTGAGCCACCGGCCTTCGGCAGCGCGGTTGATGAAGAGAAATACCCCAACTGTCGCTGAATGCGGACAACATTGCCAAGGGAGGCAAAAGGCCCATGCGTCATATAGGAGCCGTTCTGATCGGGCTTAGTCTCACAGCGTGCGACGCTCAGCCGCCGAAGACTGCCGAGCACAAGGAAGTGACGGAATCCAAGGGATCTGCCGACCCCGGGGTGCGGCCGCTGAAGGAGTTCATGGGTCACGTTGTTCAGCGAAATGCTGAGCAGCTCTGGGCATGGTCTGAAGAGATCAGCGACGCGAACGGGTATAGGTCGCTGGCCCCAAAGTCCGACGCCGATTGGCTCAACGCTGAAAGTGATGCCATGACTATGGCTGAGCTAGCCTCGATCATCGGCAGCCCGGCTTACAAAGTCGATGCCAAATGGACGGAGTTCTCAGCCCGCCTGCTTCAAGTGACAAACGATGCTTCGACTGCTGCCGAAAAGAGGGATTTTCAGCGGTTCAGTGCAGCAAGCAGCGCAATCAACGATGCCTGCGTCGCTTGCCATCTTCACTACGTACCTGAACTGGAAGGCGTGAAGCGGGATGCTGTTCCAAAGCCTTAGCGCTGGGGGATCCACACAAGAATTCATTGTAAATTAAAGGGAGGAATAAAGTCGATGCTCAAGTCTTGTCTATCCGGCACTTCTCTGCTTGCGCTATGTCTTGCTACGCCCGCAATGGCTGCAGAAGAACAAACTCCGGCAGAGAATGGCGGAGTTGAAGAGATCATTGTTACTGCGCAGAAGCGCGCCGAGCCACTACAGAAAGCTGCGGTTCCGGTCAGCGTGTTGACTGGGGAGGCCCTCACGCGTTCGGGCGTTACGCAAGCAACTGAGCTGACCAAGCTGGTTCCCGCCCTGCAGGTCGCACCGGCAACGGCTTACACGCAGATATACCTCCGCGGCATTGGCACTTTTGGTGCCAACGCCTTCGCAGAGCAGGGGGTCTCCTTCAATCTCGACGGCGTCTACCTGTCGCGCCCTGCCGCACCTTCGGCTGTGTTTTATGACTTAGAACGGATTGAAGTAATAAAAGGACCGCAGGGGACCCTTTTTGGACGTAACTCTACTGGCGGCGCGGTCAATCTTGTAACCGCGCGGCCTTCCTTGTCGGGTGCGAGTGCTTTCCTCAATGCTGAGTATGGTAACTACGATACGCTCAAAATCAGCTCAGCAGTGAACCTTCCCGTTGCCTCGAGCATGGCATTGCGCGTGTCGGGCCAGCTTGCGAAGCACGATGGCTACTATAGCGATGGTTATGACGACGAAGACACTAGCGCAATGCGGGTGCAGTTCCGTATTAACCCGAGCAGCGATTTCGATTTCAACCTCGCATTCGACTATGGCCACGTTGGCGGCCAAGGACCCGGCGGCACCATTGTTCCCTTGTTGGCCGGAAAGCGTCGGCTTGGCCCAAGTGATCCGGCAGTCGTGGCCGAATATCTCGCTCGTTCCCCTTCATTCCCTGTTCCGCAAAACCGCGCAGGAGCGGACGGATTCCTGGACAATGATTATTACGGTGCGGTTGCAAATGCGAACGGCAACCTCGGTTTTGCTACCCTGACAGCGATTGCTGCCTGGCGGAACACGAAACTTAACTTCCTGAGCTACACGACGGGCTATCCAATCTCCGTTACTGAGGATTCTGACCAACACTCGCTTGAGGTGCGCCTTTCAAATCAAACACCGGAACTTAAATGGGTCCTTGGCGGCTATCTTTTTGGCGAAGATGTGAAGGCGAAAGAGTTTTATAATCTAGCCAATAACGGCTCTCGCAGGGATGCCGATCTTTCGACCAATAGTGTCGCGGTCTTCGGTGAAGCGACCTATTCGCTTTCGCCTTCTCTTCGG
>JACCDM010553998.1_pt1 | contig 27373 bp, 30 predicted proteins | sample 7445851 | NCBI WGS metagenome assembly JACCDM01 (sample SAMN15323438, study PRJNA562643) | freshwater metagenome | isolation source: river surface water | place: USA:Blue River Watershed | collected 2017-08-16
AGGTGACGTGATTCGCATCCTCCGAGACCAGGACACGGTTGAGGTAGAAAACAGCAATGCATTCAGCGAAGGAAAAAAGCCCCGTGAGTGAACCTCGCACCCGCTCCCTTCAAGCCCAGGACATCCGCAAAGGTTACCAGGGCAAACCCGTGGTCCAAGGAGTCAGCTTTGAAGTCAAAGCCGGCCAGGTCGTCGGGCTTCTGGGTCCCAACGGAGCCGGGAAGACCACCTCGTTTTACACGGTCATTGGTCTGGTCCGCCCGGACGAAGGTCGCATTTTGCTCGACGGCGAGGACATCAGCCAACTTCCCATGCACGAAAGGGCGCGCCGCGGCATCGCTTACCTTCCCCAGGAAGCTTCGGTCTTTCGGCGCATGACAGTGGAAGAAAACATCGCCTCTGTCCTCGAAACTCTGCCTCTCTCGACCGAGCAGAGAAGAGCCCAACTTCAGCGACTTCTCGACGAATTTTCCATCAACGCCATCGCTCACCAAAAAGCTTTCACGCTGTCCGGCGGCGAACGCAGGCGCGTTGAAGTCGCGCGCGCTTTGGCACTCAATCCGGCATTCCTCTTGCTAGACGAACCCTTCGCTGGCATCGACCCCATTGCGGTGGCCGACATCCAGCGCATGATCCAGATCCTCAAGAAGCGGCATATCGGCGTCCTGATCACCGACCACAACGTTCGAGAAACACTGGAGATTTGCGATTTGGGATATATTCTGAGCGGTGGTAAGATCTTAGAAAAGGGGACTCCCGAGCAGATTGCGACGAGCAAAACTGCGCGGGCGGCGTATTTGGGCGAAAACTTCGAGCTCTGACAAAACTCCATGGCACAAAACCTCGGATTATCGATGAGACTCGGCCAGCAGCTGGTGATGACACCCCAGCTGCAACAGGCCATCAAATTGCTTCAAATGAACCGCATGGAGCTGGCCGAAGTGGTCAACCAGGAGCTGATGGAAAATCCCATCCTGGAAGAGCTGGCCGAAACTCCGGACGGGGAAACCCCGCAGTCGGCCGAAGGGGAAGCGGCAGCCGCCGAAGGTCCCATGGACCCGGAAGCGGAACAGCGCCGGGACGAAGAAGCTTTCACCAAGCCTCAATCCCAGCAAGCAGAAGAGCAGCTCGTTAACGGCAAAGACGATTTCAACTGGGACGCCTACATCGAAGAGTTCAATTCGAACTCGAGCTCGGCTCCTTCCATGCGCGAAGTGAACGAGGAACTCCCCTCTTTCGAAAACGTGCTGACCAAGACCACTTCCCTGGAAGAGCACCTGACCTGGCAGCTCTCGATGGCAACGGGCCTCACTCAGCAAGAGCGACGCTTAGGTGAACTGATCATCGGTAACTTGTCAGACGACGGTTACTTGAATGCTTCACTCGAAGACCTGGCCCGCGAAACGGCCATGGAACTGGAAGACGCTGAAGAACTTCTGAAGATCGTCCAGAACTTTGACCCGGTGGGAGTGGCTTCGAGAAGCTTGCAAGAGTGCCTGAAAACTCAGGCGACTTTCATGAATCCTCGCCAGCCCCTGGTCGAGAAAATCATCGACGCTCACCTGGGCGATCTGGAGCGAAAAAACTACAACGCGGTCTCAAAAGCACTCCAGGTACCGCTCGAGAAAGTGATCGAGGCCACGCGCTTGATCATGGAATTCGAGCCCAAGCCCGGCCGCATTTTCCATTCAGGCGATACCCAGTACATCACGCCGGACATCTACGTTTACAAAGTGGCCGACGAATTCGTCATCGTTCTGAACGAAGACGGAATGCCGAAGCTGCGTATTTCTCCGTATTACAAACAGATCCTGACTTCGGCGAAGAAAGAGCAAAACAAAGGCACGAAAGAATACGTTCAGGAGAAGCTTCGTGCGGCTGTCTGGCTCATTCGTTCGATCGCGAACCGACAAAAAACGATCTACAAGGTCACCGAAGCCATCGTACGCAGGCAGCGCGAGTTCTTCGAAAAGGGCGTCCAGCAACTGAAGCCCATGATCTTGAAAGACGTTGCGAGCGACATCGGCATGCACGAGTCGACTATCTCACGTGTGACGACCAACAAATTCGTTCACACTCCCGTGGGAATTTTTGAGCTGAAGTACTTCTTCAACTCCTCAATCAACGCAGCCGACGGAAGCGACGCCTTGGCCAGCGAAGCGGTGAAAGAGAAGATCCGGCAGATGGTCTCCAAAGAAGATCCGAAGAATCCGCTGAGCGATCAGCGGATCGTCGAAATCCTGCGTACGGACAACATCGAGATCGCCCGCCGAACCGTTGCTAAGTACCGAGACATGCTAGGTATTTTGTCGTCCGGCAAGCGTAAGAAAATGATTTGAACTGGCTCCTCTTCGGGCGGAAAATAAGAAGGTCAGGGTGTCCTTTTCACCCTGCTCAGCCGCTGCATTCGCATGAGGAGGCCTTATGGAAATTCGTTTCAGCTTCAAACACATGGAACCCACCGAAGCCATCAAATCGGTGACCCAAGAAAAGTGTGAGAAACTCGCCGTCTATTTCCAGGGCAAGATGTCTTTGAGCTGGAACTTCGTGGTCGAAAGTCGGGACCACGTGGCCCATGTTCATCTGGTCGGAAACCACATGGACTACTTCGCGGAAGCCAAAAGCGAGGACCTTTACAAGTCGATCGACCAAGCGATCGCAAAGCTCGAGAAGCAGCTCCGCGCCCACAAAGAAAAAGTCACGGATCACCTGCACCGGTAAAGCGTAGGCCGGGTTTTAGTGTGAACTCGGAACCCAGACCGAGAGCTCGCCCGAATCGCCGATGACGGCGAGCGCGGGGCCGGCGGAAGTCCAAACGGACCAAATTCCGTAGGCACCTTCGTCGTTTTCATCTTCAAATCGGAACGACAATCGACCGCGCTGCGCTTCCCAACCCGAAAAGCGAATTCGGTGGGCACGACCTTGCCCTGAAGTGTCTTGAGCAGCCGCAACGAAGTTGGCACCGACGGTCGACCAGGACTGAAGCGCGTCCCCCGCACGACCGAGCGTCCGCTTCCAGACGCGCTTGAGAGTTTCTCGCTCGAGAGCGACCAAAGACTGACCCTGCGGTCCAGTTCCGTGAATCACCACGCGATTTGAGTCCTTTCCAAAAAAATCGACGCCATCGGGGATGAAGCCCGGCAAACCCTTCTGAGCGATTTCTCGCCCCGACTGGTCCCAAACGCGAATTTCCCGGACCACCTCTTTCTTGGCACGCCCCAGCGCAACGATCCGTCTGCCGCCTTCGGGAAGCTCGTTCGAAATGGCTAGGTCCAGCCAATCCAGCGGCACTCGCTTCTGAAGCTGCACTTCGAACTCCGAGTTCAGAAGCAAGAACTCGCCGTCACTCATTCCCACGAGCAAGGCGCCTGAGTCGTCAGCCACTTTCACGATCAAAGGATCGCGATTGGCAGGAAATACTCGAACTTCCTGCCCCGATCGATTCGAGAAGAGCTGGTAAACCACTCCAGGGCTGACCGAATCGTCTTGATGACAGAACACAGGAGACCGGGAGGACAAGAGAACGGGTCGACAGTGCGCGGGCCGTGACCACACGAGCTTTCCGCGAGAATCCAGGGCGAGAAGCTCGTCGTCGTAGGTAGCAAGAACCACCATTTTCCCGTCTGGCGATAAAGCTTGCGCCCGGACCCGCGCAAAGTTCGGGCGCGACCACAAAGTGCGGCCTCGACCGTCGAGAAGCAAAGTCCGGTTTTCTCCTGCTCCGGGCCGCTCTGAATCCGGAACCACCGTGACCAAAATGCGGTCAGATCGGCTCGCTCCCGTCAGGTCGGTGATCAACCCCTGAAAGCGGACCCCCCAGACCTTCTTGATCCCTTTGGCCTCTGCCAAGGGCTCGGTCTGGCCTCCCCCTGCTGGGGCTAGTTCCTGAGCTTCGGCAACGTCCGGCGAATCCGCTTCGTCGGGCGTGGAAGCAGACCGAGGTGCCGAAGAGCACCCGGAAAGCACCCAAAGCAGCGCTGATCCGGCCACGAGGAGTTTGCGCATCGTTCCCTCGATGCTACATTCACCCCCAGGTCATTACCAATGCGTTTCGCCATCCTTTCCCGTAACAAGAACCTCCACAGTGTCCGTCGGCTCCTCCAGGAAGCGCGGCCTCTTGGAGTTGAGTTCGACGTCGTCAATCCGTTGGATTGTCACTTGATGGTCGAAGGCGGAAAGAACCGAATCTTGGTCGGCACTCGCGATTTGCCCCACTACGACGCCGTCTTGCCTCGCATCGGCGCATCGATCACCGACTATGGCTTGGCCGTGGTGAAGCAATTCGAAACGCTGGGCACCTTTCTGGTGAATTCTTCGGCCGCCATCGCCGACTCGCGCGATAAGATGCGCTGCCTACAAATCCTTTCAGGCGCAGGCCTGAAAGTACCGGTCTCGGTCCTCACTCGCTCACCGCGAGGGATCCGAAGCGCTGTGGCCTCGGTCGGCGGCCTTCCAGTCGTCTTGAAAGTTCTGCAAGGGACCCAAGGCGTCGGCGTCATGCTCGTGAACTCGCCGATCTCGCTCGGTTCAGTCATGGATACGCTTCGGGGCCTGGGCCAGGACGTCATCATTCAGCAATTCATCGCAGAAGGCGCCGGACGCGATTACCGAGCGTTTGTGATCGGGAACAAAGTGGTAGCTGCCATGAGGCGCACTGCCCCGGCTGGCGAATTTCGCTCAAACATCCATCGCGGGGGAAGCGGCAGTTTGGTGACGCTCCCGAAGGATTTCTCGACCGCGGCGATTCGCGCAGCAAAAAAACTCGGACTGCGAGTGGCCGGCGTGGACCTGATGGAAAGCAACTCAGGCCCTCTGGTCATTGAAGTGAACAGCTCGCCTGGCTTCGAAGGAATCGAGCGCGCCACGGGCTTGAACATCGCTGCGCAGATTGTTCGCTACATGATCAAAGCGGCAAAGCGCTGACGCTGCTTCGCCAGACCTTCAATCCCATCAAGAAATCGCCTGTTAGGCTTTTTCCCGAATGCGGGCTGCGGGCTTCGCTGCAGACTTGGCTTCTTTCCCGTTCACCAGCTTCCCGTAGCGGGAGCGCGCACGGCGCTTCTGCGGCGTGGGAGCCAAGCGCTGAAACTCGTGAAGATTCGGGCAACCGTAGATCTTCTTCACCAGCATCGTATTGACCTGGGTGGCGAGTTCTTCGACGATCGGTTGCTCGAGTGACCGGGGTACGGTAACATTTCTCTTACGCAAATAGTCGAGATAGTCGGTCACGATTCTCAGGATGAGCGTCTTCCGATCGATCTCCGGGTCCTGAAAGTTGAACAGATGCTGTTCAAAGATGACGTACAGCGGATCCATCGGACTCGGTTTCATGCGATCAATGACCTCTTTTCCATGGTTCGGTCAGGAAGGATTCGAGCTTGAGCACCAAAAGAGAGAAGTCCGACTCCGCTAAAACAAAAGACTTTGGCGCATTCCGTCAGCAGCTCGAACAAGCCAAGCGTGTGCTGATTTCGACACACCTCCTACCGGATGGAGATGGCCTCGGAGCTGAAGCTGCGCTTTTCCACTATTTGAAGCGCGCCAAAAAAGCGTGTCGGATTTACAACCCCGATCAGTTGCCCAAGCGTTACCGCTTCCTGGATCCGAAAGCGCAGTTCCTACTCGGTCCTGGCCAAGTCGAGCTTTGGGATACCTGTGATTTGTGGATCATTGTCGACACCAACGATCCCCGCCGGCTCGGGAAGGTCTGGCAGGAAATGAATCTTCGCGCGAAGAAGATCATTTTCCTGGATCACCACCCCGTTCCCACCGGCCAAGGTGAAATCACTTATCCGCCCCACGCCCAGGTGGTTTCAGACACAGACTCCAGCTCGATCGGAGAAATGCTGTATCGCATTTTTGGAGAGCTCAATCTCTGCAAGATCAATCGTGACGTCGGCCTTGGACTCTACGTTTCGGTCATGACCGACACCAACAGCTTTCGCTACTCGCGCACGACTCCGCAATCCCACCGAATTGCCGCCGAGATGATCGAGCTCGGAGTCAACGCCGAGGAAGTTTATCAGGCCATCTACTCATCGAAAGATGTGTCGCACCTTCAGCTGCTCGGCCATGTCCTTCAGAACGTCAAAGTGACGATGAACGGAAAAGTGGCTTGGCTCGAGATGGCGCTCGACACACGAAAGAAGTACCTCGCCTCGGCGGACGACACGCTCTCGTTCTTGAACCTTCTGCTGCTTTTGAAAGATGCGGAAGTCGTGTGTTTGTTCCGCGAAGAAGACGAAGGACAGATTCGGGTTTCACTGAAAAGTAAGGGTCGAATCGTGGTGAATCGCCTAGCCGCGGACCTCGGCGGTGGTGGACACGAGTTCGCAGCGGGTCTTCAAGTCAACGGTTCGATGAAGAGCACCGTTGATACGGTCGTGAAGCGTTTGGAACCTTTGATCGATCAGTTCGAAAAGTTCGGGAAATAAGCTAACGCATCGCGTCAGATTAGAATTCTCCCTCCCTTCCCGCTTTCCTCGGATGGGGGGTTGAAAATTCGGTGCAGCCTCCTAGAATGCGGCCTCGTAAGAGGCATCAACGATGATCACCGTTTCCCACCTGACCAAGATGTACGGCCTGAGAACGGCCGTGAATGACTTGAGCTTCGAAGTGAAGAAAGGCGAAGTCGTCGGATTCCTGGGGCCCAATGGCGCCGGAAAAAGCACGACGATGAAAATCCTGACGGGCTTCATGCCAGCAACGCTGGGTAAGGTCACCGTCGCGGGTTTCGACGTCTTTGACCAAACCGTCGAAGTGAAGCGAAACGTCGGCTACCTTCCCGAAACTCCGCCCGTCTACAACGAGATGACGGTGCTGGATTACCTAGATCATGCCGCACGTCTTCACCAAGTACCTTCTGCAAAACGCCGAGCAGCGGTCGGCCTTGCTATCGACAAGACGTCCTTAGGGCACGTAGCAGGGCGCCTGATCGGCAACCTCTCCAAAGGCTACAAGCAGCGCGTGGGTCTTGCGCAAACCCTCGTTCACAATCCCGCGGTGCTGATCCTCGACGAACCCACCGTCGGACTCGATCCGAAACAAATCATCGAGATTCGAGAACTCATCAAAGGACTTGCCGGGGAACACACGGTGATCCTAAGCACGCACATCCTTCCCGAAGTGGCAGCCACCTGTCAGCGCGTGATTGTGATCAATAAAGGCCGCATCGTTGCGCAAGACACTTTGGAACAACTCAGTAACCGCTTGAAGCGAGGACAAGTGTTCACGCTCCAAGTGCGCCAAACCGAACCCACGGCGATCGCAGCGCTGAAGTCGCTCCCGGGCGTCACTTCGGTGAGCACGGAAGGCTCGAAGATCCTTCTCGAAGTCGCTCCGGAAGCAGGCGAGGTCCGTGACCGGATCGTCGAGACGGCCGTTCAAGCAAGAATGGGCGTCTTGGAATTTGCCGCAGAAAAACTGAGCTTGGAAGACGTCTTCGTCCAGCTCACCACGGAGGAAGCCAAATGAGGAACGTTTGGACCGTTGCCCGACGCGATTACCGGGCCTATTTCGCATCACCCATCGCCTACATCGTGATCGCCGGCTTCTTGCTGATCATGGGTTGGATGTTCTTTTTCAATCTGAACTACTTCAACCTTCAGTCGATGCAGTTTCAGCAGATGGGAATGGGCAAGCAGCCCACGCTCACCGATGGCCTGATTCGCCCGCTCTACGGAAACATGAACGTCATTTTGCTCTTCATGACTCCGTTCATCACGATGCGCCTTCTGGCCGAGGAGCGGAAGAACCAGACGCTGGCCCTTCTCATGACCTCGCCGCTCACGCTGACTGAGATCATCCTCGGTAAGTTCCTTTCGGCGTTCCTCCTGAATGTGACCTTGCTGGCTTGCACTTTGATCTACCCGATCATTCTTTTCTGGGCAGGCAATCCCGAAGCAGGACCGATTTTCACCAGTTATGTCGGAACACTGCTCTTAAGTGGCTGTTACCTGGCGATCGGCATTCTCTTTTCGGCCACCACCGAAAACCAAATCGTTGCGGGTGCTCTCACTTTCGCAGGCGGGCTGTTTTTCTGGCTGATCAACTGGGCTGCTCAATCCGCAGGTCCGGTTGCATCCGACGTCTTGAATTATCTGTCGCTGATCAGCCACTACCAGAACTTCGGACAAGGAGTTTTGGCTAGCCACGACGCCTTGTTCTTCTTGTCTTTCATTGGAACGGGGCTCTTCCTCACTCATCGAGTGTTGGATTCCTATCGTTGGAGGTAAGCATCATGAACGCCCTTCACGCTCTGATCACTTTCGTTTTGGCCGTTGCGCTCTTGATGGCGCGCTCCATCCTGCCTGAGATGACTTGGTTGACGGTGGCTCTCGCATCGGGCCTAGCGCTCTGGCTCGGGTACCTTCTCCAGAAAAACTGGATGGCCCTTCGCTCGCGAACTGCGGCCTACGGACTGCACAGCGCCTTGATCACCGTTCTGGTCTTGTCCTTGGTGGGCGTGGTGAACTTTCTGGCCTCGCGCTATCCCGGAAAATGGGACCTGACTCGAAACCAAGTCCACTCGCTTTCGGATCAAACTCGCAAGGTCATCGGCGGCTTGAAAGATCCGGTCAAAGCGATTCATTTCGCGAAAACTCAGCAACGCGAGCAGCTCCGAATGCTGCTCGAAAACTACGAGAACCTTTCGCCGAAATTCCGCTCAGAAGTCGTGGATCCGGACAAAGAAGTGGCCCGCACGAAACTGGCGGGAATCAAAAAATACGGAACGCTCCAATTGGTCATCGGTGATCGTGAAACCAAAGTGGAAGAACCCACCGAGGAAAAAATCACGAACGCGCTGATCAAGCTCACTCGCTCGAAAAAACAAACGCTTTGCGCGCTCACGGGCCATGGCGAAAAGTCGCTGACCGGGAATCAAGCCGACGGCCTGGAGTCGGTCAAAAAAGCGCTTGAAGATCAGTCTTACGAAACCCGGGAAATCAACTTGGTCACGGAAGGCAAACTGCCCGAGACGTGCGATGCAGTGGCTATCGTCGGACCGACCAAAGCTTTCTTCGCCAACGAAGTGAAGCTGATTCGCGATTTCTTGGCCAGCGGCGGCCGCGCCGTCGTAGCGCTCGATGCCGACTTGAAGGGCCAAGAACCCGCGCCCGAACTCCTCGCTGTATTGAACGAGTGGCAAGTACGACCCGTACAAGCCCTGATTGTCGATCCGGTCTCTCAGCGGTTCGGGGGCGATGCCGTAGCGCCGCTCTTGGTGAGTTATTCGAAGGACAACCCCATCACGCGCGACTTCCAACAGAACTGCACTTTCCCGATCGCTCGCCCGCTCGAAATCATTTCGGGCACTCCGGCCGGCATGAACGTGCAGTGGCTCGCTCAAACCACCCCACAGAGCTGGGGTGAAACGAGCCCTGCTCAAATTGCCAGCGGACAAGTTCGGCAAGACGCGGGCGTGGACAAGCAAGGTCCCCTCAGCACCGCCATTGCCGTTGAAGGCAAACTGAAGGACTCCCAAGCCCCGCGCAATACGCGGCTGGTGGTGTTCGGAAGCTCGGGCTTCGCCACGAATCAGTTCAGCCGATTTGGCGGAAACTTGGATTTCATCCTGAATGCAGCCAGCTGGGTGCTGGAGGATGAAAGCCTGATCTCGATTCGAACCCGGGATGAGGGCCCAGGAAAGATCGAGCTTTCGGCCAAGCAAAACAGCCTCGTGTTCTGGATTTCAGTGGTTCTGACTCCGGCACTGGCGGCTCTGGCTGGCGTGGGAGTTTGGGTCCGTCGTCGCCGATTGTAACTGAGGAGTTTCCATCATGAACGAAGCCCCAGCCTTGACGTCTCCGAACTGGAAGAAGCCCCTTCTGCTCGCGACGAGCTTGCTCGCAGTCAGCAGCTTCGCGATCTGGCTTGAGTACAAGCACCGCCCAGCGCAGGAGGAACAAGAAGCCGAGCAAGGGAAGGTTTTCGAGCTGAAAAACCAAGCCGTCGCTGAAGTGAAACTTCAGATCGGAAAAACTCTCCAAAGCTTCCAGTGCCTCGACGTCTCGGCCGGGTTCTGCAAGCCAGGGGACCAATCTCGCTGGGAACTGACTTCACCCGGAAAGTTCAGCGCGGACGATTCGAATGTGAACGCGTTGCTCTCGGCAGTCGCGAACTTGAATCGCACGGAAACCATCTCCTTGGCCGAAGACAAGCCCGAGAAACAAAAAGCGCTCCTTCAGGATTACGGACTGTCTCTTGAGGATCGGAACGCAGGACGAAGAAACTCCATCACCGTGGTGCCGGCAAACGGCTCAGCCCGTCAACTTTGGGTCGGGGAACCGCATCCGCTCGGAAACTCTGTGTTTGCACTGATCGAAGGTCAAGAAACCCAAGTGCTGCTCGTTCCGATTTCAGTTCGCGCTCAGTTCACCCACGATCTGACTTGGTGGCGCAACAAACGCATCACCACTCTGAAGAACAGTGATGTCTCTGAAGTCCGGATCGTCAGCGAGAAGCAGTCCGTCGTGGCCTCGAAGAAACAGCCGGGTCAGTGGGATCTCCAGGTCACCCGCGCTGGTCAGACGGAAACCCTCCCAGGCGACCCCGAGAATTTGGACGGAATCGTTGCCAGCGCCACCGCGCTTCAAGCCACTCGGTTTGCTGCCGAAAGTCGCACGGCTCCCGCCGCGACGGCGTTTTTGAAAGGCACCCAGACCGCGTTGACATTGATCCTGAAGGACACCGCCGGGAAAGAAACCGAGCTGCGCTTCCAAGAAAAAGGGAAAGGCGAGAAGCGTCAGGCTTACGTGCTTTCTTCCCAAGCCGACCCCGTCTTTGAGGTCGAAGGGTCCACTTCGGATCGGCTGAATCCGGGTCTTTCCGAGCTTCGCCTCTCCAAGCTCCTGACCTCGATGGAACGCTTTGCCGTGAAGAAGCTTGTTTTTGAAAGCAAAGCGCTTGGGAAAGATCCTTTGACCCTGAGCGGGGCGGACCTGAGTCAAGACAAGACGCAGCAGCTCCTGGACCGCCTTTCTGGCAATCGGATCCGCGAGTTTCTCACTGGCGCGAAAATCCCTTCTGGAGAAGAAACGGGTATTCTGCTGCGCTTGGCTGACGCACAGGATGTCCCGAAAAAACGCCTCCGCTTTTGGAAAAAGGGGGACCAGCTTTTTGCGCGCGATCTCGACTCCCAGCGCTCGGAAGTCTTCGTGGTAGACCCTTCCATCTGGGATATGCTCCCTCAACGCCGAGACGCCTTCCAGTCACCGGCTCAAACTTCGGGAAAGGCTCCGGATGGAAATTCCTCAAAGCCCCAGCAAAGCGGAAACTCCTGACACGATTTCCATTCACCCCAGCTCGACTGCTTCCGACTGGATTCATCGCTACTTTCACGACGTCTGGAACATCCTGACCCGCCCCACGCTGTTTTTTCGGGCGATGCCCCGAGGACCCAGCGTGGTTGGGCCCCTGGCCTTTGCACTCGTGGGCATCTGGCTCGGATCGGTCGTGGAGTTCCTGTGGCAAGGCGCTTTGGGGCGGTTTGTGATTGGAGGCATGGACGACATGTTCCGGATCGCAGGCGAAGTGGCCGACGTGGATCATCCAGGCCAGACGGAGCTCATCCTGGAAGCGCGCGACCGCTTGATGCAATGGTTTTGGAGCACGGGTGCCGTACTGGCCGCTCCCCTCATTGGAGTGGTCTCCCTGCTCTTTCACTCCGCCTGGGTCTATCTCGGTGCTCGTTGGCTGGTCACGCCAGGGAAAGCAGGCGCCCCGGACACCATCGACTATCCGACCGCGCTTCGCGTGGTTGCCTTCGGAATGGCGCCTGCGATCCTGGCGGCGATTCCTGTCATCGGAACCCCCGTTTCTCGAATCTGTATCCTTGTGGTGACGGTCATCGGAGTTCGTGAAGTCTATCGAATCGGAACGTTTCGAGCCTTGGTGATCGCGCTCTTTCCGAAACTTCTGTTCCTGGCGGTTCTCCTCTCAGGTTTGCTCGTGATGGGCGTTCTTTTCTTGAAAACGGTGAGCCTTCTTTTTTGAGCAAGCTCAAGCTGTTTTTCCGCAAAGTAGCTCGGACCACCGGCCTTCCAGGATTGATCCTGGCGTGGCTGGCTCTGGAAGCAGGCCATTGGCTCGGCCCAGCCCCCCAGCCTTCGGTCGATGCGCCTCAAGCGTGCGCCGATTTTCACTCGTGGGTGTGCGATGACGAAACCGTCCGTCGCGACCTGACCGGCGAAGTGGGACGGGACGAGGATGGGGAAACGGAAGCCGAAGCCATCCTAGAAAAGATTCAAGAGGACCATCCCGACTGGAGAGAACCCCAGCAGCAGGGAGAACTGGTCCGAGCCATCTACACTCCCGAACGTGTGGCTCGCCTTCAAAAGGCGTTTCAGTGGACCCGACGAACTCTGGAACGCTTTCTTGAGAAGCAAAACCTGAGAGATTTGAGCCCGGACGAGCGAAATTTCCTGAAAGCATCGATTCACTCGGTCCAGCTCGATCTTCCGACCCCAGATCACCCCTACACTGAGGATCCCGGCCTATTGACCGAGACCCAAGTCTACTTTGAAAAAAAGGGGGATGGCACCCGCAGGATCCGTATGGGCGGGGGTTATCTGCTCTCCGTCAACTCCTGGTTCAACTGGGTCGCAACTTTTGCTCACGAGCTCGGCCATTCGATTGATCCTTGTGAGCTTCGAGCCGCCAATCGCTCCTTCCCCTCCTACGACCGGCTCAGCGCTTGCTTGATCCGATCGGGCACCGTCAAACTCCATCGGGACCGAGCTGAATGCCAGGAACACGACCAGCTGGCCGAAGCCTTCTCGGACTGGCTTGCCTCCCAAGCCGTCCACGAAGCCATTCGGTCCTCCCGCCCCGAGCTGGACGGTGAAGGGCTCCGCGTAGCGATTCGGAACTCGGTTTTGGACCTCTGTGACCGGGAGGTCCCCTTCCTCGAGAACCTGACCGGCTCTTACCCTTCGGCCCGGAGCCGGATCCAGGGAATCTACGGCGCGCATCCAGGCCTTCGGCAGATGATGGGCTGTGCCCCGCGCCCGGGCTGTAGCTTTTCGGGGCCCTGAAATCTACCGCTCTTTTCTGACGCGGCGCAACCCAACCCCTCAGAACCATACCCAAAATTCGGACGCTCTGATAAGTCCAAAACATGTTCCCACGAATGCCAGGATCGATCGAAGTCGTGTGCGGAAGCATGTTCAGCGGCAAGACCGAAGAGCTGATGCGCCGTTTGAAATTGGCTCAATACGGCAAACAAAAGATTCAGGTCTTTAAGCCCGCCATCGACAACCGTTACAGCGCGGATCATGTGCAGAGCCACAACTCCAACCGGATCTTGGCCCAGCCGGTCAGTGGCTCGCGAGAAATTCTGGACCGTGTCGAGCCCAACACCCGCGTGGTCGGAATCGATGAGGTCCAGTTTTTCGATGAAGGCGTGATCGAAGTCGCTCAGACTTTGGCATACCGAGGCGTGCGAGTCATCTGCGCGGGCCTGGATATGGACTTCCGAGGCATCCCCTTTGGTCCGATTCCCAGCCTTTTGGCAGTAGCGGAAAGTGTGACCAAGCTTCAAGCCATCTGCGTCGTGTGTGGAGCCGCCGCTTCCCGCAGCCAGCGCCTGCAAGGAGATTCCGCAGCGCGAGTGCAAGTCGGCGCTAAAGAAATGTACGAAGCGCGCTGCCGCTTCTGCCACGAGCCCAATCTGATGGAACGGGAGGAAACGATCCATGCCCACGCGTGATTCCAAATCGGTCGAAGGCAAAAAGCCCCGGGTCTTGATCCCGCAAGAGAAGCTCGAGAAGCGAGTGAAAGAGCTCGCTCACGAAATCACGCGCGACTTCGGTGATCAGGAGATCACGGTGATCTGCGTGCTCAAAGGCAGCTACCCGTTTTTCTCCGATCTGATTCGCCACCTGCACATGCCGATCCACTGCGAATTTCTGGGCCTTCAGCCTTACGGGAACCGCACCGAAAGCTCAGGTGAGGTGAAAATCACGCTCGATCTGGCCGAGCCGATTGCAGGCAAACACGTCATCTTGGTCGAAGACATCGTGGATTCAGGGCTGACCTTGGACTACCTGACGAAGTCTTTTTTGGCGCGAGGCCCGGCTTCGTTCAAGACCGTGGGCCTTCTGGTCAAACCCGAAGCCCAAAGAAATGGAATCGAGCCGCACTACGTCGGATTCCGAGTGGGCTCGGAGTACGTGGTGGGCTACGGAATCGATTACGCCGGCAAGCTGAGAGGCCTGCCTTATGTGGGGACCTTCGAACATGACCACTGAGATGAGACGCATTGAATCGCGCGCCCCGACTCGCATCGATCTGGCCGGCGGGACGCTGGACATCTGGCCCCTCTACCTTTTCCTGAAAAGTCCGCTCACTTTGAACCTCGGAATCGATCTTTTCGCGGAAGCCCGCATCGAAGAGTTCGAAGCCCCTTCGGAAACTTCAGACCAATCGGGTGAAGTGGTTCTGAAGAGCGAAGATCAAGGTATCGAGGAAAGAATGACCTGGGATTCGCTGGGTCAGTTCAATCCACCTCCGTCCTTGATCCTGCACTGGAAGCTGCTGCGAGAATTCACGCAAAAGCGCATCGCTTCGGGATTCCATGATCCTCGGGTTTCTTTCCGAATGGTCACCAAAGCCCGAAGCCCTGCCGGCGCAGGCCTTGGCGGCTCTTCGGCCCTCTCGGTCGCGATGGTCGGCGCGCTGGCTTCTTGGTCGCGCAGCACGGCAGAAGGCAAAGCGGTGATCGATCCGCGGACTGAGGGCGAAGCTTTCATCGATATCGTTCGCGATATCGAGACGACGGTGATCCAAGTGCCGGCCGGCCTGCAAGACTATTACGGGGCCATGTTTGGTGGCTTACAAGCCCTTCGCTGGAATCCAGGAAAACACGACCGCGCCTGGCTACCGGGCGGCATTCTGGCTGGACTTGAGCACCGCTTGCTCCTGTTTTATTCGGGACAGAGCCGCAACTCGGGAATCAATAACTGGGCGCTATTTAAAGCGTTCATCGACAAGCAAGGCGACGTGCGGAATCAGTTCCAAAAAATCACGGACGCCACCGTGGCCCTTGAGGCTGCATTGGTCGCTCGTGACTGGGAAGCCGCAGGACGCGCGATCACTCAAGAGTGGGACGTCCGACGAGGCCTCGCTCAAGGAATCTCGACTCCTGAAATGGACGCTGCTTTCGAGATCGCTCGCAAAGAAGGCGCACCTGCGGGGAAAGTCTGTGGAGCGGGCGGCGGCGGGTGCTTCTTTGTCTTTGTTCCCTCAGGTGACCCCGAACTGAAGGCGCGGATCACGAAGAAGATCACCGCAACCGGAGTTCGCCAGTTGCCTTTCCGAGCCGTCGCTCGGGGCTTGGAGATCAAGGTGGCCCGTGCGTGAAGCCCGCCGCTTTCTCGGCCTGGAACTTTCCGGGGCGAAAAGCGAGCGGACCGCGCTTGCGGCCATCGAGTTTTATCCACGAGAAGGGAAGATCTTTCTTCTCGACGTCTACGACCGACTTTCGGGAAGCGAAGACCAATCGCCTGACGAAGCGCTGATCGAGCTCTTGAACGAGCTTCGAGCTCCGCTCCCTCGGGGCGGAGAAACTTGGCTCGGAGTGAACGTTCCCCTGACACTTCCGCCTTGTCTTTCTTGCAGCTCAAAAACGTGTCGTGCTCCAGGAAAGTGCAGCCATCCGGCCACCCGTTGGATGCGTACCTACTCCAGAAAAATTGGCCGGGGCACCGGTAAAAAACCCGCTCGACTCCGACAGATCACGCCTTACACGCAGCGACCGGTCGAGCTCTGGCTTCGCCACGAAATCGTGGCTCACCTGCCCGAGGCAGCCCGTTTCGAAGTAGACGAGGCATTAGGCGGGACTAAAGCACCGCTGACGGCCCGGATGAACTTCCTTCAGCGCTGCCTCCCGGGCTTTCGATTTCTGGAAACTTCTCCCAAACTCACCACTTCGGTGCTTTCTGAATCCCTCCAGCTCAGCCGAAGGACCATCGCTTCCTACCGTCATCTGGAGGCGGGCTCGCAGGCTAGGATGCAAATCCTCGAGGCGCTCACCGAAGAGCATGAAGTCTTTATTTATGATCGCGATTTAAGAAAGCTTTCGACTAGCCTCGCCGCTTTCGATGCCTTCTTATGCGCTTTCACGGCACTCCTCGCGTCGACCGGACGTTGCCGAAAACCTCCCGCCGGGTTTCCCGTGGCCTCGGGCTGGGTCGAGTTTCCAGCCTAAAGTCTGACTGGGCAACGCTTGTCAGAACGAGCGATGAAGCTCGCCTTGGGCAATGCAAGCGACACTTCCATCGGGCTTTCTCGCTTGCGCTTCGAACGCGCGACCTTCCGGAGAGTCGCGATCTGGCCTCCAGCGCAGGGTCAAGGTCAGCGCCTCGCCTAGCTCGACCATCCCTTTGAATCGGTAATTCATCCGCGAAAGACGCGCCCCGCTTCCGAATGTAACTTGAACGTGACTCGTGAGGACGGAGGCTACCCACATTCCATGAGCGATGATCCCCGGAAGCCCCATCTGCTTGGCGACCGCTTCATCCAAGTGAATCGGATTTGGATCTCCCGAAGCTTCTGCGTAGGCACGCAAAGTCCCGGCCTCAACGGGGGCTAAGACGCGATCCGGGAACCCTGCCTCGGTCTCACCCACCTGAGACTGACTCATTGAGGCGCCTCCCGAATGACCATGACGGTTCGACTTTGAACCAAAGCGCGCGTGGTGACGGGATCGAGGTACTCGGAGTCAAACTTCAGGAAAGTAAGCCGCCCGCCTTTCCCACCCTTACTCAATACGTCGGCCAAGCGAGCTCGATGATCGAGCTCGGAATCCATCTTCAGAGGCGCGAGCCAACGGTACTCCTGCTCGGCATGAAGCACCTGCTGGAGTTCGACGCCTAAGCGTACCAGGAGCTCGAACTCGCCTTCTCGGAAACGGGTCAGAAAGCTCGGTGGGACCTCGCCCGGAAGTTCCCACAAAACGGCTTTTCCAAAAGCTTCGACCGCAGCTCGATCGAATCGAGCGCGATGCATGGAAGACTCCTGGCCGATCTGCCGAGTGAGGCGGGATAAAGAAGCATCAAGGTCCGACAAGTTGAATCTCCCGAATTTCTAAGACACTCAATGGATTGACTCGAAGGCCTCGCACCCGATCGCGAACCAAGCCGAGATTGGCCTCGTGATAAAGCGGGACCAGCACTGCTTCGTCCCGCAGAAGCAACTCATGTGCCTTCTGGTAAGCCCGCTTTCGAACAGCTGAAATTTTCGAGCTGCGAGCCAGGTTCACCCATTGATCGTAACGCGCATCGCCCCAGCGAGAGCGGTTATTTCCGGAATCCTTCAAAAAGATGGAGAAAAAATTTTCCGGATCCGGATAGTCGGCAGCCCACATCCCAATAAAAAGGGGCCGCCCTCCCATTTCCATCTGAGCACGAAAGTTCTTTCGATCGAAAACTGAAAGGGAAACGTCCCAACCCAGATTGCGCTTCAACTCATTTTGCACGAATTGACCGATCAGGATCTGCTTCTCCCAACCGAGAACGAGAAGGTCGAGCTGAAGAGGCCGCGCAGGGTCGAGTCCTGCCAACCGAAGCTCTTTGCGAGCTGCCACGGGATCGTAGGGAAGGCCTCCCTGAGGATCAAAGCCCGGGACTCCCGGAGGTACGAAAGAATCGGACGGACGATGGCCTTCTGCGAGGATCTTTCTCAGCCCTTGACGATCGATCGCTTGAGCCACGGCCCGACGCACATGAACATCGCTGACCGGATACTGCTTCGCGCTGAACCCCAGGTAAGCGGTTTTCAGGGCAGGAAAGGAGCGAAAGTCACGTCGCGTGCGAAATCGCTCGGAGTCGACCGAGGTCAAGCCCGCTAGGTAATCGAGCTTCCCAGCCTCATAAAGTCGAAGGGCTTCGGCGTCATCGCGGACGATGCGCGCCACGACCTCCTGGACATTACCCCTCTGCCCCCAGTACCGAGGGTTCGCGCGAAAAACGAGCTTGGAATCGATGTCGTAGGACTCCCACAGGTAAGGACCGAGAGTCACGATCTGACCCGGTCGCGCCCAAGTGCTTTCTGATTTTTCCACCACATCCTTCCGCATCGGAAAGGTGACCCAGAAAGTAGGAATGTTGAGCCAGTGCGCCACCGGGCGCTCGAGCTTCACCTGCAAAGTGCTGTCGTTCAGCGCACGGACTCCGACCGATGCGAAATCAGGATTCTTTCCCTGCCGATAAGCTTCCGCACCTTGAATGTCCTGAAGCAAATACGCGTAAGGCGCACCGGTCAACGGACTCAGCAGCCTTTTCCAGCTAAACACAAAATCTTGAGCACGAAGGGGAACTCCATCACTCCACTGAACGCCCGAACGAAGGTGAAACGTATAGACACGACCGTCACGACTGACCTCCCAGGAACGAGCGAGCTTGGGAATGATGTTCATCTTGGAGTCAAATCCGACCAACCCCTCCATCAGGTTCGTGAGAAGGTTGGTCTCGACGTTCCCACTCGCCTTGTTCCAGTCGAGCGTCTCGGGCTCTCCGGTTAAGCGGAACGAAAAGCTTGCAGCGCCGTCAGCGTAAGCGGGTAGGTGCATAAAAAGAGCACTGCAAAGCACTCCCACGAACCCCACCAGTCGAGACGCGAAACCTTGCCGCCGTCCCATCACGCGCCCTCTTCCGACTCACAGCCACCTTCGGAAGGCGGTTTCGAGAGCTGGCCTCGAGAGGCCTCAGGTTCAATCCAATTCATCGGTACGCAAGCGGCCGATGTCCCTACCAGGAAATTGAGCATCCGGTAGTGCATCTGGCCTAGCTTCTGAATGTCCTTCATCAGAGCTCTCTTCTTCGTTCCTGAGTTCATTTTCCTGACCTTCTCGACCGAATCGATCATGAAAAGATGAAGCTGATCGCTCAAGTCGCGTACCTGCTTCCGGGTCAAAAGGGTCAGATCTTCAGGTATTTCGAGATCACCCAAGGCAGGAAAAGCTTTTTGAAGGCTCCGAATGGAGGCAGGAAGTTCACCAAGCGACTCCGAGAAGTACTCCTGAAAATTCGCTAGAACATTTCGGAAGAAGATCAGTCTCAAAACCCGGTCAGGAGACGGGATCTGCCAGTCGCGAAACTCGGCGGTACAGTGCTGATACTTTCTGGCGAGAGAATAATAGCTGCGAAGGTCCGAGGCTTGGGTGCTTTTCGGCACATCGGGCGTCTCTGAGCAAAGGTGGTACTTCAGGAAAACGGAAAGACGCCCTTCCTTGAGCTTCTGAATCTCGGAATCCGGACAGTTCACGGCGTGATTCCGAAGATCCACGACTCCTTTGGAGTCGACGTAATAGCGTCCACCCGAGCAAAGCGCGGTGTTCATCTTCAACGCAAAATTCAGCTCTCGAAACTTCTGATTGAGCTCGTCCGTATCGAGCTTCTTCAAAAACTCTCCTTCTTTTTTCAGAAGGTCCTGAATGAAGGAATAGTAGCCCTCTCCCGATCGGCTTCCTGGCGCAGAGCCATGAAATCCAGAAACCAACTTCGCTTTCGGAAAAAGCGCACCCCAAAGCCTCACGCCACTCTTGGCCGCCGCATAGCAACCGAACAGATGCACTGCGCGGATATTTTTCTTCATCTTCGGTGCCGACTGAAAGGCTTCGTCGAGCTCCTCTCGCGTCATTTCGCCCTGAGTGCCGAAGAAACCCTGAGGTCCTGCGGAGTGGCCCGATAGAATAATCGAGGAAACACTCACTCCCGTGGCCTCGAGCTTCTTCAGCTCACGCGTTAAGAACTTCGGATTCAAGTAGGCGCCCTTTTTGGGATCACTTCCCTCTTCGGGAATCACCACGAGTTCCTCGCCTCGGGCTTCGGCTGCCGCCCGCACGTGCTTCAGCTCGTTCTTTGCGTCATTGAAATTCAGAAAAAGAATGGCGCTCTTTTCCTGCGCGAAGGCCTGAGCGGAAAAGCAAAGTGAAACCAGCATCGGAAAAAGCAAAGCGCCCCGCATCAACGCGTCCCCCGAAGGGCCTTGGAAAAGAGCTCTAGCGACGATCCAGGAAGATCGGGGTAAAGGGACTTGAAGCGCTGCAGTTCGAGAGCTTGAGCGCGAAGAAAAAGCTGATCGCGTGAAAGCTCATCCCAATCCTTCACCGCTTCAGTAAGACCGGCTTTTGCCAGGAGAGCGTCGCGCTCGCTTCGAACAGGAAGTTCCGACTGCTTACGTCCGCCCTGGCGACGAGGCGAAGTCTGCGGTGCGGGATGAAGCCGAACGCCGGGACCTTCGAGTGAACGGATATCGACCGAAGGATCGAGAGAGTGAATGTGAACTTCTGGCGACTCAGTCGTCTGACCGAGCCTGACATCGATAAGAAATGAGCCGAGCGCGACCCAAAAAGTCCAACTCAAGGCGGTCCAACGAGACAAGCGCATCCTCTAAGGATGCGCGTGCTCAGCACACGGGTCAACGTTGGCGGGTCGATGTCAGTAGGCTGACACCCTCGGCGTCAACCGAGATCAACCGTCGATGTTCACGATCTCAACGGTGACGTCGCCTCGGACCTGAGCCTGACAACCCAAGCGCGACTGAGGCCCCACCCCATCGGCAGCGTCCAAGCGGTCTTCTTCCGCCTCTTCGGGAGGTGCGAGATTCTCAGCTCCTGCGCGAACGATCACGTGGCAGGTCGTGCAGGCACAGAAGCCACCGCAAGCGTGTTGCAAGGGAACATCGTTTCGAATGGCAACGTCCAGAATGCTTTCGCCTGGCTGGGCCTCGCATACCTGGTTGATGGGAAGAAAAGTGACCTGGGGCATATCAACTCCGAATGAAACGACTCTCAACTGTTTCAGGGCTTAGCGGTCGGTGCTGACCGCATCGCGTACGAGCAGATCGGCAAGCTTCCGACTGGCCTGATCCAAAAGAAAGACTTCTTGGCGGATCGGATCGGCTGAAGTGCCACCCATGGCAGTACGAAGCGCCGAGATCCGAGCCTCGAGACTTTGAAGATCCGAATCACTCAGCAATCGCCGAGCGGAATCCAGAGAGCGCTCGCAAGCGCGAAGGATGGGCTCGGCATCGGCTCGCGCTTCGACCAGGGCTCGGAAATTCTCGTCTTCTTTCGAGTGAGCGAGTCCATCGCTCAGCAAGCGTTCGACTTCAGCGTCACTCAAACCGAGGCTCGGCCGAACCTCGATGCTTTGCTCGGTTCCATCCCGAAGATCGCGAGCCGACACTTGCAGGATTCCATCCGCGTCGATCAAGAACTGCACCTGGACTCGGGGCAAGCCCGCCGGAAGCGGCGTGATTCCGCGAAGCTTGAAACGCGCGAGACTGCGATTCTCTTCGACTTTTTGGCGCTCGCCTTGAAGCACGTGGATGTCGACAGCCGTCTGATTGTCCACGTAAGTCGTGAAAGTTTCCTGCGCCACCGTCGGAACGCGCGTGTTCCGGGCAATGAGAGGCGACATCAGGCCCCCGTAAGTTTCAATCCCTAGCGTCAAGGGCACCACATCAAGAAGTAGAAGGTCCTGATTATTGCCCGCCAAAATGTCGGCCTGGATCGCAGCTCCCAGGGCCACGACTTCGTCCGGATGAACCGAAGCATTGGGCTCGCGACCGAAAATGGAGCGTGCGGTCTCACGAACCACCGCGAGGCGCGTCGGCCCACCCACGAGAACGACATCGGTGAGATCGTTGGGACTCAGGCCCGCATCCTGAAGCGCCTGAAGACAAGCCTCTGCCGTCGGTGCGAGCAGTGGTCGGGCCAAAGCATCGAACTCCTGCCGAGTGACCTTTCGCAGCCAAGGTTCACTTCGGCCTGGAACTTCGATGCTGACTTCAGCGGTATCGACTGCGGAAAGCGCAATCTTCGCTTCCTCGGCGCGCTCCAGAAGCTGGGCCCAGAACTGAAGGTCTCCGCCCTGCCCCGCCAGAGCATTCACGCCCGTGTCGGCCAGAATTTCAGCGGCGAATCGCTCGGCAAGCGCCCGGTCCAGGTCGTCGCCTCCCAGTGCGGTATTCCCGCTGGTCGAGAGAACTTCAAAGATTCCGTCTTCCAGCTTCAGAATCGACACATCGAATGTGCCGCCGCCCAAATCGTATACGGCGATGGTGCCTTCGCGCTTGCGGTCCAAACCGTAGGCCAAAGCAGCCGCGGTGGGCTCGTTAAGAATTCGAAGAACCTGAAGTCCCGCCAGACGGCCCGCAGTGCGCGTGGCTTGGCGCTGAGCATCGTTGAAGTAAGCAGGCACGGTAATCACTGCTTGCTGAACGGAGCAGCCTAAGGCCGCTTCGGCCGACCGCTTGAGCTCGGCCAAAATCATGGCAGAAACTTCGAGCGCGGTCGTTGTCACGCCTCCGATTCGGATCTTTGCCACGCCTTCCCCTGGCTCAACCGGATAAGGCAATCGCGAAGCTAATTCCTTGAGATCCTCAAAGCCTCGCCCCAAAAGGCGCTTCGGCGAGAAGACCGTATTCGATGCATCCGTGATTTTGCGGCGCTTGGCCGAGTATCCCATCACCGCTTGCCCGTCTTCGAAGTGAACTACCGAAGGAAGGAGCGTCTTTCCCTCGCGCGACTTCAAGATGACCGGCACGCCGTCTTGGACAACGGCGACCAAGCTGTGCGTGGTGCCCAGATCAATACCGATGATGGGGGATTTTCCTGCCGAACTCATTCTGATTTCCCCAAATTCACTCCCAAGCGGTTCGCCAAACGAGCGACGTCCCGTTCAAGCGAAGCCAAAGTAGCGCCTGCTTCCAACTCACGAGCCAAAAGCTGAAGTGCCTCGCGATCCGGCGGTGTTCCTGGTTTCTGAGAATCTTCCCAACGCAGCTCGAGCGACTCGACACGCGCCTTTCGGTCGGACTTCAACCGGCTCAAGCGAGCAACAAAATCCTGAAGCCGCTGCGGCGCTGACTCGGGACTTTCCATCACGACGTCCTGAAGCTCAAACCAGTCGTCGGCGAGATCGAGAGGAACGGCTTGGGGAGTCTTTTTCCCCGAGATGCCCTCAAGCTCGAGCAAGTGCTCGCGCCGCTGAAGCGGATCCTTTAAGGCGCGATACGCGCGATTCAGAAGACTCATTCGCTCGATCGAGCACTTCAGAGCCTGAGGCCCGCGCTGCGCAAAACGATCGGGGTGAAGCGAGCGCGAAAGAAAGTAAAACCGCTTCTCGAGGGCCGAGACTTCCAACCGAAAGGATCTCGGCACTCCCAAGGACTGAAAAAAATCCTCGCCCTCGCTGACTTGAACGGGCTGAGGTTCTCCGCACTGGGCGCAAGCATGCGGAGCGAGCTCGCCTAAAACAGGCAAGCCGCAGGCCTGACACGAGGCCGAAGCAATCAGTTGAGCGGACGAACGCTCAGACGGAGAAACTGGAACCGCAACCACAGGTTCGCTTGGCGTTGGGATTGTTGAAAGTAAATCCAGTGCCGTTCAAGCCGCCCGAATAATCGAGCTCGGTGCCGGCCAGGAACAAATAGCTCTTCGCATCGACGACCACGCGAACGCCTTCCCGCTCAAACACCTTGTCCGAGTCCTTCGGAGGCTCGTTTTCAAAGCCCAGCTTGTAGCTCATTCCCGAGCAACCACCGCCAGCCACTTGCACTCGCACGTAGCCACTCGAGTTCGCGGGATCGCTTTCCTGAATCCGACGGATTTCCTTCACGGCATTGTCACTGATGACGATCATGCTTTGTCCCCTCCCGTGGAACCGTTCTTGGTTTCCTTTTTCTTCAAGTAATCACCGATCGCCGCTTTGATGGCGTCTTCAGCGAGAACCGAGCAGTGGATCTTGATCGGAGGAAGGGAAAGCTCTTCGACGATCTGGGTGTTCTTGATAGCCAAAGCTTCATCGATGGTCTTTCCTTTGATCCACTCGGTGGCCAGCGAAGAGCTCGCAATGGCCGAACCGCAACCAAAGGTCTTGAACTTGGCGTCTTTAATGACGTTGGTTTCTTCGTCGATCTCGACTTGCAGCTTCATGACGTCGCCGCACTCGGGCGCGCCGACCAAGCCCGTTCCGACGTTTTCCTTGTTCTTATCCAAGGCGCCGACGTTCCGGGGGTTCTCGTAGTGGTCGATGACTTTGTTGGTATAGGCCATGGCAATTTCTCCTGGGAAAAGAATCAGTGGTGTCCGGTCCAAGAGATCGACTTCAGATCGATCCCTTCTTTGACCATTTCGTAAAGGGGCGAAAGATCGCGAAGCTTACGGACGGTCGCGACCACTTTCTTCAGAGCAAAATCGACTTCTTCTTCGGTGGTAAAGCGTCCGAGACCGAAGCGAATCGAAGTGTGAGCCAGATCTTCGCCCACGCCGATGCTCTTCAAAACGTAAGAGGGCTCAAGCGAAGCCGAAGTACAGGCCGAGCCCGACGAAACGGCCAATTCTTTCATGCCCATCATCAACGACTCGCCTTCGACAAAGGCAAAGCTGACGTTCAGGTTGTTCGGCAACCGGTGCTCAGGGTGACCGTTCAGATACACTTCATCCAGTTGTTCCTGGATGCCTGCCCAAAGACGATCGCGCAGGCGCTTCACCCGCGCGGTTTCTTCGGGAAGGTACTTCTTCGCCAGTTCGGCGGCTTTACCGAAGCCCACAATTCCGGGAACGTTCAGAGTGCCCGAGCGCATGCCGCGCTCGTGACCGCCGCCATGGACGATCGGACTGAGGCGAACGCGTGGACCTTTTCTGCGGACGTAGAGCGCGCCCACACCTTTGGGACCGTAAATCTTGTGCGCAGTCAGCGACAACAAATCAATGCCCTGGGCCTGCACATCGATCTCGGCCTTGCCGGCGGCTTGCACGGCGTCGGTGTGGAAGAGAACGCCCTTTTCCTTACAGAGCTTTCCGATCTCAGCTACGGGATTGATCGAGCCGATCTCGTTGTTGGCAAACATGATGGACACGAGAATCGTGTCCGGGCGAATGAGCTTTCGAAGTTCGTCCAGATCCACACGACCCGTCGAATCGACCGGGACGTAGCTGATCTCGTAGCCCTTCTGCTCGAGCGCCAAGCAGGTATCCAAGACCGCTTTATGCTCGATGGCCGAAGTGATGATGTGCTTGCCCTTGTCCTTGTACATCTCGGCCACGCCGGTGATGGCCAAGTTGTTCGACTCGGTAGCGCCCGAAGTGAAGATGATTTCCTTATCGGTTGCGCCGATCAAAGCAGCGATTTGCGTGCGTGCTTTTTCGACTGCCGCTTCCGCAGTCCAGCCATACTCGTGGTTGCGGCTGGCCGCATTGCCGAAAACTTGAGTGAAATAAGGCAGCATGGTCTCGAGGACCTGCGGGTCGACTGGGGTCGTAGCGTGGTAGTCCAAATAAACGGGGATTTTCATGCGATGTCCTGTCGAGTTGCGCTTGCAGCCAAAGTGACTGCCGGTTGCGAGGTACTGGGAGAGGAAAGTTCAGAAAGAAAAATTCCGGAGAGGAAGCCATTCACGCGACGATTCAGATCGCTCATCAGGGACTGAATTTCGCAGCGGCTGGAGTACTCGCAGCTGGTTGCCTCACTCCCGGAAGCATGCCCTGAGGCGGCGCACTGAACGAGGGACTGCGGGCCTTCCATCAAGTCGATGAATTCGCCTAAAGTCACTTCCTCAAGCCGACGCTGAAGGGTGTAACCGCCGCGCGAGCCCTGAGCCGAATGAATGAGGCCCCTATCCTTCAGACGCTGAAGCGTCTTGGCGGTGATCTCAAAAGGAAAGCCGTAGGTGTCCGAGATCTCGCGGGCGCTCGTCACGCCACCTGGATCGAGCACCCCTTTGCGGTGAATGTGCCGCAAAGCGATCAGGCCATACTCCGAAGTCCGATTGAGTTTAATCATGGTAAAACCAACAGCCCGCCTCAATTACGACATTTCAGGTCCGAATTCAAGAAATCAGAGCGCTGTGCGTTAAAAGTTCAAATCCTTATGAACTAATATACGATACTTAAGATCGTATTTGAATCTAAAAAAATCCCCATCGATTCAAATGGTTACAAAAAACAAAACCGAAGAACCTGGCTTCTTGCCAGTGGAACCCTTCCACGAACGGGAGAGCGGCCTACTCGATCGAGGCGCTCGGACGGTCAATGGTGGCCGACCGGGAACGGTCAGACCGGAGCTGACAGCCCTTGGGCGTCGCGAATCGCATCGGCCACTTCCCGAACCGCTCCCCAGCCGCCTTGAGCTTCGGTGATGTAATGCACCTTGGCTTTCACGGGCTCAACCGCGTGAGGAACGGTGGCGGCAAAACCCACTTTTTCCAGCACCGGGATATCGAAAAGCTCATCGCCCATGAATGCCATTTGGTCGTGGGTGAAGCCGGTTGCTTGCCGAATTTTCTCAAGCGCCACGAGTTTGTTCTCATCTCCCAAGAACACATGGGGGACTTTCAGGAACTCCATCCGCGTTCGCACGTCTTTGGAATCGCCTCCTGAAATCACGGCAACCTGGATGCCCGCTTTCATCAGCACCTTCAGCCCATAGCCGTCTTTGATGTGAAAATAGCGAGTCCAGCCGTGCCCATCGAGCCAGAAAACACGACCGTCGGTCATGACCCCATCCACATCCAGGATCAGGATCTTGATCTTCTTCAACCGAGCCTGAATATCGGCCGTTTCAAGAAGCTTGTGCTGCTGGGTCGAGACCGAAGGAAGGGAGGGATGCATACCTCCCATTCTGCATCAGGCTTTAGCCTCGGGCAAAAGTTTGGGCATCTCGGCAACCGTTTCCCGAATTTTCAGCAGCTGCCGAACGAAGGTCCCTACGTGCTCGAGATAGAACGCATTGGGTCCATCACTTTTAGCCTGCGCCGGACGCGGGTGACATTCCATGAACAAGCCGTCTGCACCTGCTGCCATGGCAGCTCGAGCCAGTACTTCCAGGTATTCCCGCTTTCCGCCCGTCGACTTGCCGCCCGCGCCTGCTCCCGGCGACTGAATCGAGTGCGTGGCGTCGTAGATGACCGGGGCGCCAAACGCTTTCATGGCCTGGAAGGAAATCATGTCCACCACCAGGGTGTTGTAGCCGAAGCTCGTTCCACGCTCGGTGAGGCAGAACCAATCCGGATCCGGCTCGGACTTCAGCTTTCCATCGCGACGCTGAATCTCAACTACTTCGCGAACTTTACCCACGATGTTTTTGGCATCCCAGGGGGCCAAGAACTGACCCTTTTTCACGTTGAGTCGAGCACCGTGCTTCAAACAGGCTTGGCCAGCCGCCAAAATCATGTCGGTTTGGCGGCACAAGAAAGCCGGCACTTGGAGAAAATCGACCACTTCAGCGACGGGCTCTGCTTGATCGGGAGAATGAAAATCCGTCAAAAGGGGCAGGCCAGTCTTGGACTTCAGCTGATCCAAGAGGCGCAAGCCCTCTTTCATTCCCGGCCCTCGGTAACCTTCAATCGAAGTGCGGTTCGCCTTATC
>JACCDM010627225.1_pt1 | contig 27347 bp, 22 predicted proteins | sample 7445851 | NCBI WGS metagenome assembly JACCDM01 (sample SAMN15323438, study PRJNA562643) | freshwater metagenome | isolation source: river surface water | place: USA:Blue River Watershed | collected 2017-08-16
GAGAACACGATTGTTGCCTTGGAGAAGAGTGGACAGATCCTCAACCGGATGCTGATGGTTTTCTACAACAAGTCATCAAGTGATACCAACGATAATCTTGATGCAATCGAAGAAGAGATTGCTCCAAAGCTATCGGCGCACCAAGATGCGATAAAACTCAATCCAACCCTTTATTCTCGAATTAAATCCCTTCACGAGAAGAAGGATTCACTTGCACTCTCGCCAGAGGATGCCTGGTTGCTTGATAAGTACTATCGCGACTTCGTCTACGCCGGGGCGCACTTGACGCAGGATCAGCGTGATCAGTTAACCAAAATCAATGAACGACTTTCGCTTCTAGAGACTCAGTTCTCAAAGAATCTTTTGGCCGATACAAACGAGAGCGCATTAGTCATTGATTCAGTCGCCCAACTTGCAGGACTTTCCGAAGCTGAGATCCAGGCGGCAGCAGATGCAGCTAAGGCTCGCGGCCTTGAGGGTAAGTACCTACTTGGAATGGTGAATTTCACTGGTAACCCAATGCTAGAAAGCCTTGAAGTACGTGCCACTCGCGAGGCGGTAATGATGGCATCGTTGCTTCGTGGAAATCGCGATAATGAGTACGACACCAAGAAGATCCTTACTGAGATGGCTACGTTGCGCGCAACTCGTGCCACGTTATTTGGCAAGAAGACTCATGCGCAGTACATCATCGCCGAGCAGACTGCTGGAAGCGTTGAGAATGTTCATGCGATGTTGCGAAAGATTGCTCCAGCTGCGGTGCGTAACGCTCGTGCCGAGGGCGCTGAAATCCAAGCGATGATCACATCATCTGGAGATGACTTCGAATTAGCCAGTTGGGATTGGGATTTCTACACGGAGAAAGTACGCAAGGCAAAGCACAATATTGATTCAAGTGCGATGCGCCCTTACTTTGAACTTGAGCGAGTACTCCACGATGGAGTCTTCTTCGCCGCAAATAAACTCTTTGGTATCTCATTCAAGGAACGCCCAGATCTGGTGACCTATCACCCTGAGGCGCGCGCCTTTGAAGTCTTCAATGAAGACGGCAGCAAGTTAGGTCTCTTCATCGGCGATTTCTACACTCGCGATTCAAAGCGCGGTGGCGCATGGATGAATAATCTCGTTGATCAGAACTTCCTTTTTAACCAACTTCCTGTGGTCTGCAATAACCTCAACATCCCAAAGCCAGCAGCGGGTCAGCCAACCTTGCTTACCTACGATGAGATCGTCACCTTGTTTCACGAGTTTGGACATGCCCTTCACGGATTGCTCTCTAGTGTTACCTATCCACGAGTATCAGGTACCAGCGTCCAACGCGACTTCGTTGAGTTCCCATCTCAGGTCAATGAGATGTGGATCCTCTGGCCAGAAGTTGTATCTAATTACGCCAAGCATCATGAAACTGGCGAACAACTTCCACAAGAACTCATTGATCGACTTCAAGGTGCATCAACATTTAATGAAGGTCATGCGACAACGAGCTACTTGGCTGCTGCAATCCTTGATCTTGCCTGGCACTCGCTCGAAGATGGCCACGTTGTCGATGACGTCGTTGCCTTCGAAGCGCAGGCAATCAAAGATTACGGACTCGATTACCACGCAGTTCCCACCCGATATCGCAGTACGTACTTCTCTCATATCTTTGCCGGGGGATACTCAGCCGGTTACTACGGCTATATCTGGAGCGAAGTGCTCGATGCTGAATCAGTTGAATGGTTTAAGGACAATGGTGGTCTTACTCGCAAGAATGGCGATCACTTCCGTGCAGAACTCCTCAGCCGTGGTGGTTCAATCGATTCAATGACGATGTTTAAGAATTTCCGTGGACGCGAAGCAACGATTACCCCGTTGCTTAAGCGCCGTGGTCTTGAATAACTCGTTCGATAAATCCATCGACTGCGGATTCAATCATCGCTAGAACGCGTTGATATGAATCTTCTGGCTGGTTGTAAGGATCTGGCACCTCAAGATTGAAGTAATCCCCAGATAACGGATCAATCTTGGAAAGAGCAGGATCAAAGCTACGCAGATAGAAGACCTTTGATCGATCCTCATCACTTGGTGCTAGCGCGAGCACATTCTCATAGTTGCTGGAATCCATCACCAGGATGTAATCATTGACGAAATAATCATTGGCCTTAAATTGCGATGCTTTATGGTCGTGGCTATAACCAGCCTTCTCCCAGACTAACTGTGATGTCGGATGTGGACCTTCGCCAATATGCCATCCACTCGTCCCCGAACTTGTAACAATAATTTCTAATTCGCTTATCTCGCGCGCTTTATTGGCAAGAACTGCTGCAGCCATAGGTGAGCGACAGATATTTCCAAGGCAGACCATCGCCACGTGAAGAGAAGCCATGGCATAAGACTAATCTCCCTTAGACTTTATCGTGTGAATAACGACATCGTGATCCTTGCCGGCCTTGCTATCGCAATTACTCTTCTTGCCTATCTGGTGCGCAGCGCTCGAGCGTTACATCGAAAGGTAAATCGCAACGCAGATCGTGTGACCAAAGAACTTGCTGCGCAAACCGGTCGTATCAAGACAGAGATGGGCCACGTCTATCATCAATTTGAGGCGGTCGAGCAACTCCTCCCGCTACTTAAACTCTCTGCTCCTCTTCCACCATCACGTGGTTGGGCTGCTTCGCCTGATTTTCTTCTAACTCTGGCCCATGTAACAAAGAAAGTTAAGCCTCGCTTAACAGTCGAACTTGGTTCTGGTCTCTCTTCTTTGGTTTTAGCCAAGAGTGGAGCCAAGAAGATCGTCAGCCTTGATCATTCTCAAGAATTTGGAAGTCAGACGCGCGAGATGCTAACAAGCCATGGCGTTCGAGGTGTTGATATACGCATTCATGAATTAGAGAGCTACTCAGGAAAGTACAAGTGGTATGCAAGATCCACATTCAAAGGCTTAGCAAAGATAGATCTCTTAGTGATCGATGGTCCGCCAAGTTCAACGAACTCTGACGCGCGCTACCCAGCACTTGAGCATCTGATTCCGTTGCTCTCAGCAAAGGCGACTGTCATTTTGGATGATGTCGATCGCGAAGAAGAGCGCAAGCTTGCTGATGCAATAGCCAAGGCTCTACCTAACCACGTGATGACGATCCTTTCGCACGAAAAGGGAACCGCTGTCATCTCACCAAAAACAGCAAAGTAATTCACGATGAGTTCGACCTTCTTTTACCAGCCCGAAGAGATTGTGATCAAAGAGTTAGAGACTTTCTCTCTCGAGATTCTGAGTCGATACCCGATTGATGTGAAATCAGCTGTCTCGATCAATTACGAGTACAACGCAACGCTCAAGATTGAAGCAACTGACGGTCAATTGTTCGCGCTTCGGATTAATACAAATTCTCCGCGAACGCCAGAGAATCTCATGGCAGAGATCGCCTTCGTCCGCTTAATTGCAGCAGATGGTCGAGTCAGAGTGCCTCAACCGATTCAAAACATCGATGGAATTTTCTACACCTCTGTCTTCCATGAACCTTCGCAGCGAACATTCCACTGCGTCCTGTATTCATGGATTGAGGGGGAAGAGCTCGAAGATGAACCTACAGACGATCAATTGAAAGCCATGGGAGTTGCCATGGCAACAATGCACCTGGTCGCTCCTACATTTGAATTGCCCAATGGCGCCACTTTGCCTACCTTCGACGATCCGCTCTGGTGGACAGAAGATTTCCTTTTGAGTGAAAAGAGCGTTCTTGATGCATCTGCCAAAGATTTAATCTCACGCGGACTTATGGCGATCAAAGAAGGGGTGGCAAAGTTCTATCTCAGCGCCACACCGATAATCATTCATGCGGATATGCATGGAGGCAATGCGCTCTGGAATCATGACAGTCTTTCTGTCATCGACTTCGATGATTGCGGCTTCGGACTTCCGATCCAAGATTTTGCAACGGCGCTTTACTACTTTGATACCCCAGAACAGGATGCTGCCTTCAAAGAAGGCTATAAGTCAGTCGCGCCGCTTCCTGAATGCAGCGAGCGAGAGATGAAGATGTTCTTCCTGCAACGTCGAATAATTCTTCTTAACTACCTCTATGAAACATCAAATCTTGAGCACAAATCAATGATTTCTGAGTATCAGGTGGAGACATTTCGGAGAATTCGCTCCTATCTAGATTCTCTCTAATTGTGAGAGTTACACTCGAGAAGTGAGAGACTTTTGCTTCATAGCAGCACGCGGGGGATTCCTCCTTTTGTTTCTGGGTTTGACTCTTCTTCAACTTTTCTCGTTCCCGGGTCAATTTCAACATTTGCGTCGAACCCAGGGGCTCTCTCTCCTCTTTGAAATTTCGCTGACGCTACTTGTTGGATTCTGGCTTCTCTGCGGTCAGCTCGCCCTCATATGTCTTTGGCGCATTGTTGGAGCAATGAAGAGTGACCAGTTCTACTCTCAAAGCAATCTTCTTTGGATTGAACGCCTAGTGCTAGCTTTCAAATGCGCCAGCGTCGTTCCAGTCGCTCTCTTCCTGATGCTGATTCCTCAAGCCGATGACCCTGGATTCTTTGTCATGTTGTCGATCGCTACGCTCTTTATATTCTCGCTGACCGCTATGACGTCGTTACTAAAGGACCAGATCGCAAGCAAGATAAATAATTAAGCCGAGAGTTTCTACGGTGGAAGATACTGGGCTCGAATCAGTGACCGCTGCATCTATTTTCTTTTTGGCCCCAACGTCACACTCTCTACATCCAAACGGTTGGCTTTGAAATCATTTACAGGGGAGTCACTCGGGTAACCGATCGCAATTCCGCATAGCAATCTGTAATCCTTTGGAATATCAAACTCTTTACGTACAACATCATCCCAAATTGCAACAGCACCTTGGGCGCACGTTCCCAGACCATGAGCGTGTGCTGAAAGCATGAGATTTTGAATCATTAACCCGGCATCAGATGCCGCATAGATGCCAAGTGATTTGTGAACGTAGATGAAGAGTTCGACGGGCGCTCCAAAGAATGAGTAATTTCGCGCCCACTGCTGATCGCGAGCCGTTCGATCTCCGCGCGCAACACCAAAGTGCTCATACATCTCTCGACCGACTCGTTCGGCTCGTGGCTTCAAGTCAGCAGGGTATGGCTTAGCAACCAATAGATTGCTGGTAGGAAGCCCATATCGAGAGTAGAGAATTCGTAACTTGTTTAAGAAACCTTTTCGCATGATCTTGGAGAGCACGCCCCAGCGAGATAGGAACTCTCCACTAATTCGGTCGCGTATTTCTCCTGAAGCAATAGCTACCTTAAATGGTCGAGTATTGGACCAACTCGGTGCCGTCAGGCTATCTGCAAGTATTGTTTCAAGAAGTTCAGGTGATACTGGTGTTGGTCGAAAGTCACGAGTGCTTCGACGGGAAGCAAGAAATTGTGAAAAGTCTTCGGGGTTGAATTTCATTTCTTGATTTGGCACTTGTGTACCTTAGCGAGAAGTTATCGGTACTCATTGGTAATCAGAGAGAAAGTGCCGTAGTGCAACGGTGGACGATACTGGGATCGAACCAGTGACCCCCACAATGTCAATGTGGTGCTCTACCGCTGAGCCAATCGTCCTCGGTTCCCGAATATTACACCAAGAAGCCGAGATGGCTAACTGGGCCTTTAGGAAGGCAGTCCTAACCCTCTTTCAAGGAGTGGAAGTAGATATTTCACGTAACTTTCTGAGAAATGCCACTGGTCAAAGTATGCAATTTTTCCTGCGATAACAACCGGACATAGAGATTGCGTGCAGGCCCACGGAACTGTGTCAATGTACGTAGCGTTCAGCGCAAGTGCCGCAGCGCGTTCTACTTTATTGATCGAGGAGTTATCGGCTTGAGATCTTCCACTTGAACATAGCGGTAGGGAAGAGCGAGGCTTGCTTATGCAGCTGACAGGATCTTGCGTCAGACTTGGATTGTTACCGATAACGATCAACTTCCGCGTCATGGATTGAAGCTCTTTCAGTGCCTTTGGGTAGTCGCGTTGCCACAAGAACTGAGTGTCGTAATCCGAACGCTTGCCATCGACTACAGCTGGCTTCCATTGACCCGTGGTGATCAAAACATCAGGTTTAAGACTTTGGATCTGATTAAGAACTTTCTCTTGCCATTGTGAGCACTCTGTAAATGGCTTATTCAGCTGGAAACTCCAGATTGTTTCGCGCACGGTTGGACAGGCCAATTTGGCAAAGATTTGGACTCGGTATCCTTTTTTCTTAGCAATTGTATCGATGGCACTCATCCACATAGAAGCATGTGAGTCACCATAAAGAACGATGAGTTTCGTTGCATTTGTTTGACCACCTTCACAGAGTGGGACATCAGTGCTAGGAAAATCAACTGCGCATTCTTGATCTAGCCATGGGCTCTTGTCATTTCGCGCCTGCAGCAACTTTTCGACAAGCTCGGTGGGAAGCTTTTGCAGGGTAGTTGACTTCTCAACTGCGGATTGATGCAAACTTTCTGGTGAGGCCACTTGCCACGTGAGTGAACTCTTTGATTGAAGACACACATACTTGGTCTTACCAATCGTTGCAAGGGCTCCGATCTTGGTGCAGACCGTTCCAGGCTTAGCCGCCGCAAGGGCTTCTACGGGCACGGAGGCAAGGGTGAGAGCGATGCAGGCAAGAGAGACTCGCATTAATGTTTTCATAGATTCCTTAGAAGTAGAGCACTAGTTGCCACAAGTGCAATGCCGGATAGAACTGTGATCTGGGGTCGGATCACTAGTAGCTGACTTCGTCGCAGTGGTCTCTCAAATGTGTAGTGAGAGGTTGCAGCAAAGAGAAATGAGAGAACTACTACTAGCAGCGTGTGAAGGGCGCCAAAATCCAGGAAGTAGTTTTTTGCAATCATCAGGATTGGCCAGTGCCATAGGTAGAGGAGGTATGAGAGATCGCCGATGTACACAAGTGGCGCACTCTCCAGTATTCGAAATCGTTGAATCTCAGATGGAAGACAGAGAATGGCAGCCGACACGATTACTAACAGCGAAGTCAGATTAGGCCAATGCATAGTTGGCTCGAGAAGTAAGGCCACGGAAAGTAAAGCTGCCAGTGCGAAGTACTTAATCCAGGAGGCGACCCTCATTTGGATTAAAGCCAGGAGGCAGCCTGCCAAAAGCTGCCAGGCGCGCGCAGTGCTATTGAAGAAGTTGAGGTTATCCAAGGCGTAGAGATTTACGAGTGCAAAGGACAGAGAGGAGAGGAGCAGGAGTCCTACAGCGGCCCGCATCCAGCTTTCTTTCGTGGAAAACTTAAGCATTGTCAGAAACAGCAAAGGCCATAAAAAGTAGAACTGCTCTTCGATTGATAACGACCAATAATGTTGGAGTAACGATTGAGGTGCACCTGAGGCAAAGTAATCCTGACTCAGCTCTGCGAAGTGATAATTAGCCAGGAAAATTGAGGCCCAAAAACCATCTCGGCTGGCATCGGCTTGAGAAATTGGACCTAAGAAGAACTTAGCCGCCAAGACAGTTACAAATAGAACGAGAATGGCTGAAGGAAGAATTCGTCGAATCCGGCGAGCATAGAAGCGTGCAAGGCGATGTTTTTCGTCGGTGGCCCACAGCGATCTCATCTGAACGGTGATGACATAACCTGAAATTACAAAGAAGATATCAACCCCGATAAACCCTCCAGGAAGGTATGAAGGGTATAGATGGCCAATAATCACAAAGAGGACCGCTAGCGCGCGCAGCCCTTGGATATCTGACCGCCATGATTGTCGGATATCCAGTTGGGTCATGTGTGTGACTCTACAAAGTTGTGGTTTGTAAATCCGGGGGAGTTACTGACCAAGAGAGATTCCGCATATTCTGATCGCGACGTGTCATCCCAGCGAACGGTACAGTCGATGAGCTGAACATCACCGGCATTGACGACCTCGAAGGCGTTATGTTTTCTATGCAGAACGGACTCGATCCCGTTAGGGCGAAGATCGACTCGTGGGGGCCACTTGGAGCTCTTCTTCATCGTCAGATTGATGTTCCTATAGATAACCCCACTGATGAGTTCGGGACGAGCAGCGTATGTCAGCAATCCGGCTTCGCTTTCACACGAAATGTTTTCAAAGACGATATCGCTTACATAGCCTTCGTATGTTCTCTCGATATTTCCATCGGTTCCTTTCTGGGGGTCGTCCCAGGAAAAGGCTGTGACGTGCAGTGCTTCACCATGGCCCCACCACATGTCGCTAAATGTGCGGGTCTGAACAATGCAGTCCGAAAAGCGCACATTTGAAATTCTCCCGCCTTCACGAGAGCGAACCGCAAAACCTCTGTGCGAATCACGAACAATGCAGTTGGACACGATGACGTTCTTGATATCGCCCACCGATTCGGTGCCTAAAGTAATGGCGCCAGAAGTCGAAGTCATCAAGCAGTTGGCGATGATGATATTGGCGACATCCCCATACTGTGATGTTTGCGAGCAAGATTTTAGGGAGATACAGTCATCTGCGGTAATGAACTCGGAGTTGAGGATGCGAACATTTTGACAGCGGTCAATGTCGACTCCATCCGCGTTGGGAACCATCAGATCTGTCTCTATTCGAATTGCATCGATGAGAGAGTTGTTGCAGCCCGTAAGTCTCAGGGCCCAAAATGCAGGATCCTTGATGGTGATATCGCGGATTTTTAGAGAATTGCTCTCAATGAGAAAAATAGTAAATGGACGTTCCAGGTATTGGTCTCTACCCCCGACAGGGCCCCGCATCTTGTGAATGTACTGACCGCGTTCGGCGATAAAACCATCGGCGTTGCCGTCAATAACTCCGTCACCGCTAATGACGACGTTATGGGCGCGGAATCCAGTGATAAAAGCTCGCTGCGGTAGAACAAACTCATCAACAGCGCCATCTGTCAGATTCTTTATATTGTGTTCTTCGGAGTAGTCGTTGTAATCAGAGCTTGCCTTAAGTATGGCTCCGTTACTCAGGTGAAGATCAATGTTCTGCTTTAGCTGGAGGCTGCCACTGAGGAAGAGACCCCGGGGAATTATAACTCTTCCACCACCTTGTTGCGCTACCGAATCAATGGCTTCCTGAATAGATCGCGCGTTATTCGTTTTGCCATCTGGTATTGCACCAAAGGACTCTATTGATGTCTCGATCATGGATTAACCACGCGATTGTGTGACCACAGAAGTGCAGGCGCTTGCTCCGCAATTTTCTGCAAGTCGGCCATGGATCCCGATATCGTGAAGGTATGGGTCTCGCCAGGAAGCAGCGAGATGATCTGTTTGTCGATTTGAGTACCTAGGGCAACTATCTCGGGAAGAGCGCATAACTCATGGATGTAAGTATTTGCAGTTACATCAATTTTCAAGACGTCACCTGTGAAGATGGTGAAAATCTTGATGTCATGTGCGGGCGCTTGGCGAGCTGGATCTAACGTTGTGCGTCGTGCCGCTCGAACTTCTTGCGAGTTAGCAAGAATGAACCCTTCATAATGACAATCTGCGATCTCCGGGAAAATCTCCGTTGCAGGAGTTCTAAAGACGCTATATTTGTCGAGATCAACCTTGAGGAAGTGCTTACCCACGACTGCGCCACTGTGATTAATGAGGAATAACTCAACCTCAGCCTTCCATGGCTCTGGGTGATCATTGAGAAGAGTGATCTGAGCACCCTGATCAACTCGTCCAATAATCAAAGTTCGTGGACGGTATGCGGCTTTCATCGCATGCCATGCCAATTTCCTAAATCCCGTGTAGTCCAAGACCGCCCAACTGATTGCAGGCCACATGTCGTTAAATTGCCACAGGATTGAGCCAGAGCACGTCTCGTAGAGGCTTCTGAAGTGTTTGAGACCGATCTCTACCGCTCTGGCTTGGTCGAGAGCTGCAGCAAAGTACCAACCGTGTCCCGATGTTGGAGGGACTGCAAACTCACGCGATAAACCAGCTGCGATTTTAGTCATGCCATCAAATGCGCGCTGATAGTAAGCAACCTCGGAAGTTGTGGAGTCGAGATCATCCTTACCAATTGCTCGGGTGAGCATCGACCATGAGCCAGGGCCATTAAATCCAAACTCTGCCGCGAATGCGGGTTGATATTGCTCGTATCTCTCGTAGCCCGTCTCGTTCCAGACATCCCAGATGTGATTGGTTCCAGAATCAAAACTACGAACATCATCACTATGCGTTGAAAATGGTGAGCCAGGAATGTATGGACGTGATCTGTCGATCGTTCGGAGGGTGTCAGGGATTGTCTTTCGATAGAAAGACTCTCCCCATGGCCGTCCAGCTAAGTCTGGTTGCCAGCCCCAATACTGAAAACCTTCCAGGCATTCATTTCCACCACACCAGATGACTAGACTTGGATGCGAGGTCAACCTTCTTACATTGTGATCAACCTCGGCAGCCACTTCATCAAACATCTCCGGAGTCTCAGGGTAAGCAGCGCAGGCAAAGAGGAAGTCTTGCCAAACAACGATTCCTTCTTCATCACAGAGGTCATAGAAGTCATCTGATTCGTAAATTCCACCACCCCATACTCGAATGCCATTGATGTTAACTTCGAGCATGTCTTTTATTCTTTGGCGATAGCGCTCTTTTGTGACACGAGTAGGAAATGGATCGTCAGGAATCCAGTTGGCTCCGCGAATCCATAGTCTTTCACCATTAACTTTTATCGCAAAGAGATTTCTTCCATCGGAAGTTGGGGAATCGTCAACCTCTACATTTCGAAAACCGACCCTCTTTCGATGGCTTTCCAAAACGTCGCCAGTAGGGGAGATGAGTTCTAAGTCAACGTAGTAAAGGTGTTGCCCTCCTCGTCCACGTGGGTGCCAAATTTCGGCGGTCGGAACTGAGAATTCTCCTCGGATGTCGCCTGTAGAGCTATCAAGAGTGTGGCTGAGGAGAACCTGACCATCTGCAACAGCTGTGACTGTAATTCTGGCTGAGGTCGAATCTACCTCTGAGACCACTCTCGCATCGAGGGTGAAAGTTGGCTTACCGTCTACAACGTCAGGCGTAATGGCAACGTTGTCACAATAGGCAGTACGCCATGAGTGAATCTCGATCTTCTTCCAGATACCTGAAGAAATTGTGATTGGGCCCCAATCCCACCCGTAGCTACACGCCATTTTTCTTTGATAGTTATAAGGCATGTCATAAGGTCGAGGGTATAGACCTAGTGCTTGCACGTTATCCTCGGCATTACTGAGCGGAGCCTCAAAGGCGATTTCAATGTTAACTGGGCCAGTAGAAATCTCGGAGGAGATATCTAGACGATATGCACGGTGCATGTTCTTTGTGCGAAGACGCACTGTTCCGCTAATTGAGATAGTCGCCAATGTATCGAGTCCGTTGAAGACAAGCTCTTTGTTGCCCGGTGTTGAATCCATGGGAATGACTGCGGTGTATCTGCTGTCCGTCTTCCAGATCCAGAATTGAGCTTGTTCTTTACCGTCAATGGAAATATCTTTAATTACACCTGCGGAGATTAAATCTGTATGTATGCATCCAGGAACGTGCGCTGGCACAGACTCAGGGATGGGAAAACGCGCAGTTGCTTCAGGATCATTTCTCCAAGCGTTATGGCCATCTACTACAGGTTCTATCTCCCATGCATCAGCTCGAGGGGCTAGGTGTAGGGTCCAATCGGTCTTTAACTCATCTCTGAAATTACTCATCGCCCAAAGTCATCCTCTACTCGCTCGATATCATCTTCACCAAAATAGGTTCCAGTCTGTACCTCGACAAAAATGACCTCATCGTCACCAATATTTTCAATTCGGTGAAGGACACCAATTGCAAAATCAACTGTCGCACCTGCTGAGAGTTCTTTCGTACTGCCATCAATGGTCACGAGAGCCTTGCCTTGAACGATAAACCAGTGCTCTGCTCTCTTCTGGTGACGTTGATAGGAGAGGCGCTTACCGGGGGAGACCCAAATGCACTTAACTTTATGAGTACCTGACTCCTGAAGGACCTCATAACGACCCCAAGGGCGCTCTGATTTCTCTAACTCCATCAACGGCTCCTATCCGAGAATTGCCAAAGCAGCACCGAGAACACCTGCGTCTCGGACGAGTGCTGCCTTATGTAAATGTATTTCTTTGAGAAAACCAATAAATGATGCCTCTTCATCTATGTGTTTGCGAAGTGGATCCCAGAAGATTGCGCCAGATTCAGTGACGCCACCGCCAATAACTACATGCGAGATGTCTAGGCTGCCAAGAGCATTGACTATTCCGACAGCTAGCGCGTGAGTTCCTTGGTCGATTGCCGAAAGTGCAACCGAATTACCGTTTCGGGCATCTTCAACGAGCGAGATGAAGGTCGGATCGGTTGAACTCCATCCGCGTGATTGAGCAGCAGCAACCATTTGGGGGCCACTTGCATAAGTCTCCACACAGCCGCGACGACCACAGGCACAGACAGGACCTTCAAAATTCACTGAGGCATGCCCTAAGAAGAAAGCATTTCCGCTCTCTCCAGTAACTACCTTGTTGTCGAGAATTAATCCTCCACCTATGCCGGTGGAGACAACCATTCCGAGCATGTTCGCAAGACCCTGACCTGCGCCAAGCTTATGTTCTGCATGAGCCAGAGCCATCGCATCACCGTGGAGAACTACGGGTGTATTCATCGAGATCTCTGAAAAACATGTGACGATCGGAAAGTCTCGCCACACAGGAATATTCACCGGACTCAATGTTCCTTTGACTATATCTAGAGGCCCGGCCGATGCAACACCGATTCCCTTTAAATCTCCGACTTCTGATTCAATAAAACTGTTAGCAACGGTTGCAATGCTCTTCCAAAGCGCAATCCCATCACCACACTTAGTGGACACTTCAATTTTCTGTCGGACCTTGAGATTATCGCCAATAGTTGCAATTGCGACCTTGGTAGCGCCAACATCTACACCGAGCGCGTAGCTACTCATGAGTCCACCTGGTTTGTTTCTGAGACTGCTTCCTTCATCTCAACCCTCATAATTTCAGTTACAAAAGTGGATTCGGTGGGATTTTGAAAGCGGCGCAAGAGCTGTTCCGCCGATAGTCTTCCCAATCGTTTTGGGTCGTGGTCTAAGGTTGCAATATTGAGAAGGTTGGCCGTTGGAAAGAGGTCGAAACTCACAACGCTCACCGGTGATTTCAATTGAGCCACCGTCTGACCAACCCCCATCGCAATGAGGTCGTTAGTCGCGATGATGCCATCGACATCTGGATAACTCTTTAAGAGTTCTACAGTAGCGCGTGAGGATTCCTCTGATGTGTGAATGTCGGTGACGATACGAGTATCTTTAATGTCAACGCCGCGGCTAAGGATTGACTGCTTGAAAGCCTCAATGCGCTCGGAAGCTGTCCAAATACTTGTGGTATCGGCAATGATCGCGATCTTGTTGCAGCCTTTAGAGAGTAAGAAATCAAGACAAGCAGTGATTCCGCCACGATTGTCTACGGTAACGGAGTCAGCATCTAAATATGGAGCAGGCCGGTCTGCAAAGACAAAAGAGAAGCCACGCTTTCGCTCCTGATGAAGATAGCTGTAATCCTCGCCCGATGGGACGATGATCAATCCCCGAACTCGACGTTCGAGAAGCGATTCAATGAGGTTCTTCTCTCGCTCGCCATCATCTCTCGCCGTTGCAAGAATGAGATCTAAGCCCTCTTCTCCTAATCGTTCCTCTGCACCCGCTGCCAGCCCTGCATAGAAGGGGTTTGCTAGATCAGAGATAACCATTCCAACGAGATTACTAAGAGAGCCAACGCGCAACTCTCTGGCGATGCGATTGGATCGGTAGCCGACTAAGTTGGCAGCCTTCTTGACTCTCTCTGCGGTATCGCCAGAAACTTGTTCGGAACCATTCATAACGCGAGAGGCAGTTTTAATGCTCACTCCAGCTATCGCAGCGACATCAGCGAGGGTTGGATGGGCGAGTGGCTGGGTCGGTAAATCAGAGCCAACTCTCTCTTTCACGTTCATGACCCTACCACCTTGTCAATGCGAAAAGATATGTCTCCAGTGAATTTAGGGACTTTAACTTTTAGAGACTTCCCAGTCGATGAAGCTTTGACTTTACTTACCTCTTTGCCACTAAATGTGTTCTGGAATATCACGGAGTAGGTGCCCGAACTCTCTACAGGAACAGTAATGAATCCACCTTGCGAGACCGGATCAGGAAAGACTGTCTTAATCTTTTTCTTGGTGCGAAGGGATTCGATGGCTGCATCTAGCAGTAGCTGTGTTTTTGCTGAACGATCAAAGTTGTTGTGGCGAATCCAGCCCAAGGTTGTTGTTGAATGAGAAAGCGTGAGAACGCTTGCGGATGGAATTCCTAACAAACGATCAGTTTTCATTGTTGCTACATCAAGACCTTTAGTCAGCTTGGCTAAACCTTTTGTATGCCCCCATAGCTCCAGCGGATCGACATAGGTGTCCCACCACCAATAAGAAGCGGGACCGGCAAAGCCCACGAAAGTCGCTGCCCACTGGGCATTATGGAGATGCAGCCCGCGTGGATCTGCGAACGGATCCTCTGTCACTGTTCCTGAGCCCATTTCACCGACGAGAATGGGTTTATTTGGAACAGTTTTTCGCAAGGCCTCTGCTTGAACCGACAAACTCTTGATTGGGTCAGAAGGGTCATACACGTGGGTAACGGCGTAATCGAGATTCTCCCAATTTTGCAAGCTCGCGCCAGATGACCAAGAGTTCGTTGTCATAGTTTTATAGGGATCCCACTCCTCAAGTATTAGATCTGATTTCTTTATCCATGCCGCTAAATCTGCAGACTTTATTGGGGTGTAATTAACCTCGTTCCACCATTCCCAAGTAAAGAGTGAAGAGTATGCCGAGTAACGTGCGATCACATACCGCAATCTTTGAGACCAGAACTTCCAAGCGATCTCATCGGTGGCGAATTCCCCAGCGTCTGCGATAGGACCACCATTACTAGAATTATAGGGATTTGAGTACCACTCTGGATTGGTAGATGTGCTGAAAGCTCCATGATTGATGAGAACAAGTTGAATTCCGATGTCATATTTTGCAGCGATCGCAAAGACCTGGTCCAAAAGCCACGCGCGATCCAATCTCTTTGAATAGTCACCCAGCCCAGTGTCAGTCCACTCGATGCCAAGAGACCACGACGCCATCCAGATACGAGCGACGTTTACACCAGATGCCGAAGCTTTGGAGAACCAACGTTCGTACTTTGCAATCTCCTCATAGCGATTTGCCCAAGATACGTTGTAGGCGATTGGCACAAAGGGTGCGCCACCTCTGACAAATGAGGTTCCAGAGACAAAAACCTTGGGAACGGTAGCCTGACTTACATTGATAGTTTGTTGAGGAATCGCAATCGCTTGGCCGTCGATCGATGCGCTAAAGGTAATTTGATGGGTTCCTATTGTTTGAGGCGCAAAGCGCAGGCGCCACGATGGTTCGCCTACTTTCATCGTTGAAGTGATGCCACCATTGGCAGACATCATGTAATTCTGAAACCAGAATGCTTGAGTTTTGATTGTCGTCCCATCGGGCTGGGTGATCGAGGCAACGATCGAGGCAGAGGCGGAATCGAACTCGTTCTTTGCATCAGGTAGGCCAAGCAGTGTCAGTTCTACAGGCAAGGTTGAACTGCCAACACTCGTTACTGTGACAGCGACACTTGAGTGAGCAGGTGCTGCCACCAAGAGTCCTGCAATTAGCGTCGTTGAAATAAAAGGAATTAATCTTTTCAGCACTGAGAAATGCTCACTTCAATCCGGAGAGGGCAATTCCTCTAATGAAGTGTTTCTGAGTTGCGAAGTAGAGCGCAATCGTCGGAATACTTGTAATTAGGGAGGCTCCCATGATTATTCCTTGCGTTCCGATATTTCCGGCACCCGAGTTGCGTAAGTTAGCTAAAGCGACAGGAAGAGTCGCCATATCTTGGCTAGTCGTAATGATCAGCGGCCAAAGGAAATTGTTCCATTCACCGATTGCTGTAAAGATCATCATCGCAATAAGCGCTGGCTTGAGAAGAGGAAGAATTATCCGATAGTAGATTGTAAATTCCGATGCGCCATCAATTCGAGCAGCCTCTACCAGTTCATCCGGGATCGAAGTCAGATACTGAGTGAGGAAGAAGACGATGAAGGCTTTAGGCAACGCCGGAACTATGTAAGCCCAGTAGGTATTCAACCATCCAAGATCGTCGACGAGAAGGAATCCCGGAATCAAACCGACCTGCCAAGGAATCATCATTGATCCGATAATGACGAGGTAGATGATCTTCTTCCCTTTGAATCTATGCTTGCTCACTACATAGGCTGCTAGCGAGCCAATGATCAAAGTGAGGACCGTGATCGATATGTTCACGACAAAGCTATTGATCATAAATCTAAAGAAACCAAATTTGAGATCAGGGTAACGCTGGAAGAGACCTTGCATTACCTCTTGTTGAAACATCTCGGGATTAAAACGGGAATCGTAGTAGTTGCCGAGTATTACTTCTTTTGGAAAGAGAGTAGGAGGAACTATTTGCAATTCTTTGACAGACTTTAGCGATGAGGTAATCATCCAGTAGTAGGGAGCGATCATCACAACTGTCAGTAGATAGATGGGCAACCTGCGTAATTTTGAGCTGCGCGATTTCTTCTCAAACGGATTTGAGAATGATCCGCTTCGTTCCATGAGCTTCTCATTCTTGCGAACCTCGGACCTACTCATTGCCTGACTCATTTGAGGTCCTCCAGAGATCGTGTGATCTTTAAATTAATCATGCTGACGATGAAGATGATTCCGAAGAGGACCCAGGCAATTGCTGAGGCATAGCCCAATCTAAATTTATTGAAGCCTGCGTCATAGAGGTACGGCACGATCATAAGAGCCATATCTTGAAGACCGCCGATTGATCCAACACTTGTTGGGAAGAGAAGGTAGACGCCTTCGAAGATCTGAAACGCGCCGATAATCCCGGTGATTCCCACATAGACCATCACGGGGCGCAACAGCGGGAGAGTAATGTATCTGAAGCGTTCTCTAGGTCCGGCACCATCGATCACGGCCGCTTCGTAATACATTGCCGGAATTGAATTGAGACCGGCGAGAAAGAGAATCATTCCAAAACCTGCTCCACCCCAGATCGACATAAAGATCAGAATTGGAATTGCCATCCATGTTGTTGCAAGCCATTCGACTGGTGCGACTCCAAATACATTGAGGAATGCGTTCAGTAGCCCTACACCGTCACCACGGAATACCCATCCCCAAACCAATACGACAGCGATTCCTGATGTCACGGAAGGGAGGAAGAAGACAACTCGCATAATTCGATTGATTCGCGTGTCTTCCTGGAGCGCTAGGGCCAGAGAGAGGGAGGCGATCATTCCCAGGATCACGGCTCCGATGACGTAGAGAGATGTGTTGCTGAGTGCTTTATGGAATCTCTCGTCGCGAAGAATGAGTGTTGTGTAGTTTCCGAATCCGACGCTGCCACATGGCGATTGCTCCGGATTACAGATCGCGTTGTAGCGCATGAAAGATAAGCGCAATGAGGCGAGAACGGGATAGACGCTAAAAACAATGAAGAGAATCGCAAAGGGGGAGAGCATGAGGTAGGTGGAAATCCCAGCCTCGCTAAATCTACGAAAACCCTGCTTACCAATTGGTGCGGTAGAGGACTTACTTAAAGCGCTCATCTCGTCCTCCCTTAGGTAACTTTTTATTGTGATGTGATTTGACGAACTTCTTCTAAGAGACAGTGGATGGGGGAGTTCCCCCATCCACTGCGTCCCTTGAAGGTCTTGCTTAGAGCTTTGACTTCATTACGGCTGCAGCCTCATTGAGGGCAGCTTGTGCTGAAGCAGATCCAAAGAGGAAGCTGGTCAGAGCAGTTGTTACTCCAGCCTGTGAATCTTCCCAACCATTACAGTTTGGAGGACCCTGAGCATCCTTAAGTTGGCTCTTGATTACAGACAGAACAGATGCTGGATAGGCATCGATTGTGTCGGCATTGCTGATTACTGGTGATAGGAAGATCGCATTCTGCGCTGCGCCAACAAGGTTCATCTGACGAACAACTGAGCGATCGTAGAGAGTCTTGATGAACTTGGCAGAAAGCTGTTGCTGTGACTTAGAGGCATATCCCATTACAGAGATTCCGCGGCCACCAATGAAGGCAACGCTCTTTGAACCTGGAGCTGCTGGAACTGGTGCAGCAGTCCATGTCTTGTAATCCTTCTTGTAGGTATAGAAAGAGCTCGCCTGGAAGTTTCCAGAGAATCCGATTCCGTACTTACCTGACTGGATGTTGTCATTCATTGTCCAGTCCGCAACACCTGGCTTTGGAGCCCCAAAATCAGAGTAGAGCTTCTTGTATTGAGTAAGGGCAGCTACACCCTTGGCGTTGTTGATTGTGACCTTACAAGTTGCATCGTAGAGAGATCCGCCCATGGAGTAGAGCCATGAGAAGAAACCTAACCAATCAGCATTTCCCCATTCGTTATAGACAGGGGTTGTAATTCCATCTGTTGTCTTGAGTTTTGCAGCTGCAGCATTGAAATCGGCAACCGTCTTTGGTGCAGATGTGAGACCTGCTTTTGCAAGTGTGCCCTTGTCATAGAACATCATCATCAATGTAAGGTCGAAAGGAACTGCGTAGACCTTTGTTGACTTGTATCCCACAAGTGCTTTGTAGATCTGAGCAGGAACTTTTGGCTGAACGTAGCTAGAAACACCTAGCGCACGAAGATCGGCCAAAGCACCCTTGTTACCGGCTGAGATACCCCATGAAAGGCCGCCAGTAAAGATATCTGGCCCCTTCTTAGCTGCTGCTGCAGCCAAGACCTTGGCATATCCATCGCCCCAAGAAATCGCTTCAACTTTGACTGTGACATTTGGATTGGCATCTTCAAACGCCTTTCCAGCTGCCTTCATTACCGCCGCGTCAGCATCTCCACCTGTAGCCCAGATTGTGAGTGTCTGCTTGGCAGCGTTAGCTGGCGCTATAAATGCGACGCCAGCGACCATGGAAATAGCTACCGCTATTGCTCCTAAACGCTTCACGTATGACTCCTTCTTTGAAGCGCAAACGGACTTCGCTGCGCCTTGTGGGTAGATTTCTCCGAAATGACAGCGTTGTCAAGAACTAACATTGCCACATTTGGGTAACGATTGAAAAGTCTTTTAGGACATTTTCTTCTTTACAAACAGGCGCTGTCCCTAGTTCGTAGAGAGAGTGAGCCTGCAGATGTCGGTCTTACTTGACCGTTGAGTCCAGGGTGACTTGCTCTTCTCCGGTCACGCTAAAGGTGAGGTGCAGGCCATCGCCTTGCTGCGTTGGGCACACGATCGCCCATTCAAAGGAGACAGACGCTCCAGGCTTAATGATCGTATCCATCGGAAGCCCTACGATGCCCGATGCTTCTTCAAAGACATCAAAGCAGGACAAGCTTGCATCTGAATCAAAGGCGCTCTGAAGTATCGCAAAAGAGGCCATATCAACTGGTTTTGCGCCCTTATTGGCGACAGTAATGGACATCGATAGTGGTCGACCCTCAACGCCTAGAGCCTCGGGATCCTGGGGACTGAAAACTTCTGGATCGGTCACGGTAAGAAAAAGTCCATTTCCAAGATCAATCTCACTCCCGAATCCTCCCTTCACCTCATCGGGTGTCTCTTGGCTTGCAATCTCATCGAGAGCTAACTGGGAAGTGTTGTCATCATCCATGGGTACGCGAGGACCGCCAGAGAAGAAGGCAATGGCAAAGACAGTCGCCAATACTGCAGGAACTACAATTTTCCAACGAGCCATTTCTCTCCCTCTCTCTATGAGGCGAGATTTGCACCTTGTTCCATCGTTGTCAAGGCCAAAATACCCCTCTTTTTCTCAAGCACGACTTTCAAGCATCAAATCCAGTAGCTGGCGATCGATATTGAGACCTTCGAAATTCTCATATTTGGTTCCCGGGCGGTTGTGATTGGCGATTCCAAAGTTCCCATCAAATTCCCATAACGAGTAGCCCCAACGCGATTCTCTGAAAATGTCAAAGAGATCCTTAAACCAGGCAAGGGCAACTGCATTGTCGGTGTATCGGTAGCAACCGAACTCACCAATATGCACTGGGCGGCCCATTTCGGAAACTTCTCTCCAAGGGGCGTAAAAGTCCCACAACGTTTGACGGTCCCAATATTTTCCGTCGTATTGGCACGGATATGTGGGAACAGGCATTCCTTTACTTCCATCCCACCACTCAGCTTGGTAGTGACTTACAAGCATCGGCTGGTATCCACGGCCGCTATGCACGACATCAAGATCAGCCAATTCTGGCATGGCCAGATGGCCACCTGCGAGGCCATTGATTACAACTGTACGTGCGGAGTCAATTTCTCTAATTCCAGCAGTGATGTCGCGGATAACTCGCTGGTGAATATCCCGAGTAAAACCACGTTGGCCCTCAGCTGGTGGTTCATTGACTAAATCAAAACTCAGTAACTCTTCGTGCATTCCTTTATAGCGCTCGGCAACCGTATTCCACAATCTGGCGAAATTTCTTTGCGGAAGCTCATCGCTCCAAAGATTTGTCGATTCCAACTCCCAGCCGTTGATGCAGTAGCCAGGAGCGCGGTGCAGATTGAGGCTGATATGGATACCGCGAGACGTCGACTCATGGATGTAGGAATCGAGCAACTCCAAGAAAGATTCGTGAATTGGCCCATCTAGTTCATCTATCCAAAATCGATAGTCTGTTGGGAGTCGAAGAAATTTGAAGTCGTACTTGGCCATAAAGTCGAGCATTCGATTGTCTGCGGGAAAGGCCTTTTCCATGTGACCCTTCGAGTACGCCCACTGTGCATTGAAGCCGTAGCCTAAGTTTTCGCCTTGTTTGATCATTTTTCTTCCAGTCGTATGAGTTCTGAAAGCCATTGCGCTTGAACAAGTTGATGGGCGACGCTTCCGCCTTCGTGCGTGTTGTATTCGTAAATACTCGTTGTGACCGCCCCTGAGTAATTATTTCTAACGGCAAAGATCGTGTCTGGTGGGCAGACGGGATCATGCATTCCAATTGAAAAGAGTGCTGGACAGGATGCCCTCTTAACTAAATTTAAGTTGTCGAAGTAGCTCAGTGTTTCGAATACTTTTTCAACTTTATCTCTATTGATTCTCAAGTACGAAGTAATCTCGTGATAGGGATAGGTATCTACCATTTCGGTAGCCTTCTTAAAGTGACAGAGAAATGGAACATCGGGCATGGCTGCGAACACACCGTCAGCTAACGATGCCGCAGCTAGGGCGATGCCACCACCTTGGCTACCACCTGCAACAACGATTCGCTCTGTATCGACGCCTGGCAGGACTTTTGCTACTTCAACAAATGAGACGGCGTCGACGTAAACGCGTCGGTAGTAATAGTTCTCACGATCCAGGATTCCAGAGGTCATAAACCCGGGAGATTGAGGATCTCTAGGATACGAACCATCTGGAGTATGGCTAACCCTAAAACCTCCGCCTTGTCCGCGTGTATCCATCACCAATACTCGGTAGCCAACATTGGCCCAAAAGAGCCATTCGTGAGGTAAACCGCGACCTCCACCATATCCGTCATAGAAAATTATGCATGGCGTCTTTTCATCTCTTCCTTGCGGCTGGATGAACCATCCTTTTATTGGATCTGAATTAAACCCTGCGACGGTAATGTCGTGAACAGAGACAAGTGTCAGCGGTGATTGAGCAAGGGTCAGTGTGTACTCAGGAACCTTGACTAAGTAAGTGTCGAGAGTGGATCTCCAAAATTCATCGAAATCACTCAGTGCAGTTGGGGCAACCTTGTGATTTTCGAGAGTCTGTCTATCTAGTCCAATTAACATGTAACCACCTCAATTCTCCTCGCTAATAAATGATTGGGCATCGCACAATCTTTGATAAAGACCAGGTGTGCTTCTCAAATCATCATGACGTCCAGATTGGACAATCACTCCATCTTCAAGCACCAAGATAAGGTGAGCTTCTTTAATAGTAGATAGTCTGTGAGCGACCACAAAAGTAGTGCGATCACGCATGAGATTTTTAAGTGCGGATTGAATGAGTTTCTCTGATTCTGAGTCGAGAGCCGATGTTGCTTCATCGAGAATGAGAATTCGCGGGTTACGAATCAAGGCACGAGCGATCGCTAGGCGTTGTTTTTGACCTCCGCTCAGGCGGGCGCCTCGCTCACCAACGACTGTATGTATACCGAGCTCGAATGCGTTGACGAAGTCCCATGCATTGGCTACCCGGAGTGCATCTTCTATCTCATCTGCGGTTACATCGCTGAGGCCGTAGGCGATGTTCTCAAATATGGTGCCATCAAAGAGAACTGATTCTTGTGGCACGACAGAGAGTGATCGTCGCATGGTTCTCAAATCTAGGTTCTGCATATTTTCACCATCTAATGTGATTATGCCGCCGGTAGGTCGGAGAAAACCAATGATGAGATTGATGAGAGTTGACTTACCTGACCCTGATGGTCCGACAAGTGCAATCATCTTTCCTGGTGAGGCAGAGAACGAAATACCATTGAGTGAGGGTTTGTGATTGGTGGAGTACGTAAATTCCACGTCGTTAAAGACAATGTCACCAATGACCGTGTCGACACTCTTCTTTCCTTGATTAATCTCCAAATCGGGGGACTCAAGAACTTCACTCAGGGAGCGAACGGAAGAGAGACCCTTTGCAATGGCCGGCGCTAAGCTTGCAAGCAAAATTACGGAACCAATCAGCATGCCAAAGTAGGATGTTAAAAGGACTACATCACCCGCCGAGATTCCGTACATATCGTTCATTGCAAAGTATGCCGAGAGTATGAGGCAGAGTACGTTGGCCATTTGAAAGGTGACCCATGCAGCGGCGTTGAACTTGCCGTTGATTTTGTCGAGTCGAAGTCCGGCAGCCTTAACCGACGAGAATGATTCGCGCATGGTTCCTAGCGCCCGAGATTCCAGACCATGTGCTCTGGTCACCGGCAAGAGAGTGGTCATTTCATTGACGCGCGAAGACATTCTCTCTATCTCGCCTCTGAAATCTTCGTTGAATTCGTTGAGTGATCGCCTCATGCGAATGATTGCAATTGAAGCTATCGGGGCAACTAGCAAGAAGAAGACAAGAAAGCTTGGCACGCGTACGGCCGTGATGATGACGGCGCCCATGAAGCTATTTATCGCAGCCAATCCACCGTCTGACATATGCCTGAGCATCTGTTCAATGTTTTCAACATCTCGGACAACTTTTGTCTGAAGGGCGCCGGCATTTGTTCGTTGATAGAAACCAATGCTCAGCTGCTGCATCCGCACTACGAGTGCAGACCTCAGGCGATTCTCAATATCCCGCACTGCTTTGGCCAGGTAATGGACGTAAAGCAGATTTGTTGGAAAATTCTGCAAGACGACGATAATCAGAGCTGCCGAGTTCAAGGCAAGGGTAAGAAAACCTTGCTTTTGGACAACGGCGTCGATCAAATTTGCAGTAATGAGTGGAATAAACCACGAGGGCGAGTGCTTGATTGAGAAAAATAAGATCGCCAGCAGGATGTTTCTTCGTTGATCCTGCATGAGAAAGAGAAGTGTTTTGATCGGACTTTCGCCCCTGAAGTGATGAACGATTTCATTCTCATCTATCTGCACACTCACAAAGTACAGAAACTAAGAGCGAATATACGGACAAAAATATAACAATTCACTGTCCTGTGCAGAGAAGATAGGACAGTACGAGCATCTTCGTGGAGGTGGAAACGGGATTTGAACCCGTGTAGAGGGATTTGCAGTCCCTTGCCTCGCCTCTCGGCCATTCCACCACGAAACTAACTTTTCTTCTTTGCATCTACTGCGGATAAAAAAGGCCGCCCATCTATATGAACGGCGCTCTCTCCGAGCGGACGACGGGGTTCGAACCCGCGACCTGAACCTTGGCAAGGTTCCGCGCTACCAGCTGCGCTACGTCCGCATTAACTGCGGAGGCAAATCTAGCGCAGGCAGGGCCGATGCGCCAAAGCGCTCGGTTTTCTGCGTAGCCTTACCCCATGTTCGGTCGCGATTACCAATTCTGGATGGGCAATCGACATGCCACCAAGATGAAGGAGTTCACCGACGATCCCAGCTGCCTGGAAGATGGCGGGTTCTGGGCGGTGATGATCACCTTCGAAGGCAAGTACCACTTCGCAAAGTTTAAGAAGGTAGTCGATGCGCCCTTCGAAGGATCTGAGTGGTCGGTTTTAGAGAGGCCATGGAGAAGTTCGATCCAAGAGATTGATTACATCTCTTATGTGCATGCCATCCGCGAGGAGATCTCTGCAGGCGGTGTCTATCAAGTCAATGCCTGCCGTGAACTCTCGCATCTCTATGATGCAAAGAAGAGTAAGTTATCTGATCTCTTTGCACGGATGCAGTATGCAAATCCAGCACCCTTTGCTAATTATATGAAAATCCCTGGCTTTGAAATTGCTAGCGCATCGCCCGAGCGATTCCTCTCTCGTGATGGAAAGCGGATTATCACCTCTCCAATCAAGGGCACCATTCGCTGGGACCAGGATGATTTTGGCGAGAAAGACCAAGCTGAAAATTTGATGATTGTCGATCTGATGCGAAATGACTTAAGTCAGATTGCCCGTGATGGAAGTGTTGAAGTCAGTGAACTCTTCCGCCGTGAGAAGCATCCAGGACTCACTCACTTGGTTTCAGATGTGCAGGCCGAAATTAGAGAAGGTGCAACGTGGGCGCAGATCCTTGCGGCGACGATTCCACCGGGCTCGGTAAGTGGTGCGCCAAAGAGCTCAGCGCTTTCGATAATTTCTAAACATGAACCAACTCCACGTGGCCCTTACTGTGGCGCGCTCGGTTGGATTCAAGGTGACCGCGCAGAGCTGGCGGTTGGTATTCGCACATTCTGGAATACCGGAGACGAATGGTTGAGATACGGAACGGGCGCTGGAATTACCTGGGGGAGCGAGCCAGGAAAAGAGTGGGAAGAGACCCAACTCAAGGCGCGCACACTGATTGCAATCGCTGGTGGAACGCTGTGAAGATTTGGGTCAATGAAGAACTAGTAGATGGTGCGGGCGCTTACCTAGATGGTTCTGGGTGGCCTCACGATGCAGGGCTCTTTGAAACCATGCGGACAGAGGGTGGTCGAGTGCAATTATTGGCTCGCCATATGCGAAGAGTCATCACGCGGGCGAAAATCCTGGAGATTCCGATTCCGCACGAGGATGTAATTTTCGATGCCGTTGAAGAGTTGCTAGAAAATGAACCTCACGAAATTGGACGCCTTCGATTCACATTCTCTAAAAATAGATTTATTGCAACACATCAGGAATACCTCGATCAGTCCGAAGCCTTCCGAGTTGCAACGCATTCTGTAAGTGACCATCAACCCGGTCGACGAGATAAGTCCTATCCCTACACATCTAATCTGCAGCTTCTAGAGAACGCAGCGAAGTCTGGATTTGATGAATTGATTGTTATTGGCGGAGATGGTCGAGTTGCAGAAGGTGCGACATCGAATTATGCATTCAGAGTTGATGGCCAATGGCTGACTCCTCCCATGAGTGCAGGGCTGCTACCCGGAGTCATTCGAGCCCTGGCCGTTGAAGAATGCGGGATCTCAGTCCGCGATATTCATCAGGAAGATCTTGGTCGCTGCGATGCGGCAATCATTATGAGTTCGCTAAAAATCGCACGGCCTGTCTCTTCTATCGATGGCAAATCTTTGGCTATTGATTCAGATGTCGAGCTGATCTGCAGCCAATTGCGCCATCTGGCGACAACTCTTTAGGTACTCTTACCCCATGGCAACTATCTCGATCACAGTCGATGGAGCAGCGCGCAGCGTTGAATCAGATCAACGCCCCACGCACATCTACGCTGAGGACAAGTCGATCGTTGTCGCTCGTATCAACGGCGAGTTGAAAGATCTCTGGACTGACCTTGTAGATGGCGATGTGGTTGAAGGCGTATCTATTTCATCTCCAGATGGCCTCAATGTCTTGCGCCATTCAACGGCGCACGTAATGGCTCAGGCTGTTCAGCAAGTTTTCGCTCAGACTCGCCTAGGAATTGGTCCACCGATTCGCGATGGCTTTTATTACGACTTTGAACCAGAGCGTCCATTTACGCCAGAAGATATCGAGAAGATCGAATCTGCCATGCGCAAGATCGTCAAAGATGGTCAACGCTTTCGTCGTCGCATTACAACTGAACCAGATGCACTAAAAGAGTTGGCACACGAGCCTTACAAGTGTGAACTCATTGGAATTAAGTCTGGTGGAAACGAAGAGACAAACGTGGAGGTTGGGGGAGCAGAGCTCACCATCTATGACAACCTCGGGCGCGATGGTCAACCTGTCTGGTCTGATCTCTGTCGTGGACCGCATCTTCCTTCAACGAAACACATTCCCGCCTTTAAGTTGATGCGTAGCGCCGGTGCATATTGGAGAGGTTCTGAGAAGAATCCAATGTTGCAACGTATCTATGGAACAGCGTGGCCTTCACAAGATGAGCTCAATGGTTATCTTGAAATGTTGGATGAGGCGGAAAAGCGCGATCATAGAAAACTTGGCCAAGAGTTAGATCTCTTCTCATTCCCAGAAGAGATTGGTTCAGGACTTGCAGTCTTTCATCCCAAGGGCGGAATAGTTCGCCGCGCGATGGAGGATTACTCACGTAAACGCCATGAAGAAGAAGGTTACGAATTCGTATATTCGCCTCACATTACAAAGGCGGCTCTATTTGAAACTTCAGGTCACCTCGAGTGGTATGCCGAGGGGATGTATCCACCGATGATCCTTGATGAAGAGCATCATGCAGATGGAACGGTAAAGCGCGCTGGACAGCAGTACTACATGAAGCCGATGAACTGTCCTTTCCACAACCTGATCTATCGCTCACGCGGACGTTCGTATCGCGAACTCCCATTGCGTCTCTTTGAATTTGGAACTGTCTATCGTTACGAAAAGTCTGGCGTACTGCACGGCATTACCCGTGCACGCGGATTCACTCAAGACGATGCTCACATTTATTGCACAAAAGATCAGATGCCAGGCGAACTTGATTCACTTCTGACATTCGTGCTTAATCTCTTGCGTGATTACGGCCTAGAGGATTTCTATCTTGAACTATCGACGCGCAATCCTGAGAAATCTGTCGGTTCAGATGAAGATTGGGAAGCAGCAACTGACGCTCTTCGCAAGGCAGCCCTTGCTCAAAATCTTGAGTTGGTAAACGATGAAGGCGGCGCTGCTTTCTATGGACCAAAGATCTCTGTCCAAGCAAAGGATGCAATCGGTCGCACCTGGCAGATGTCTACGATTCAAGTGGATTTCCAATTGCCACAGCGCTTTGAGCTTGAATACGCAGCCGCAGATGGATCTCGTCAGCGTCC
>JACCDM010695995.1_pt1 | contig 27342 bp, 35 predicted proteins | sample 7445851 | NCBI WGS metagenome assembly JACCDM01 (sample SAMN15323438, study PRJNA562643) | freshwater metagenome | isolation source: river surface water | place: USA:Blue River Watershed | collected 2017-08-16
AATCAATAAAACGACGTGCTTGCTCAGGGCGTAGGATACCGCTACCTGCCTCACCTGAAGGATTAACAGCGTTTGGACCAGTTGTAATACCAGTCAAAGGAGTTGGAATGTTACCAATGGCACCTGCAGTTGCATAGTTACCAGGTACGTTCGCACCACCTTCTGAACCTGATGCGAAAGCACCTTCTCCGTTGAATAGACCAGAGTCGTTGCCTGCAGAATCAGGGTTGTTCTTAATAATTTCTTCCGACATATTGTTCACCTCCTAAGTGATTATATCTTTATCTAAATAGATCGGCAGTTTTGAGGAAACGTCCGCCCCATAGGGATTTCTCAACCTGTTCTGGTTGAGTTTCCTGTACGATCTCGCCTAGATCGCCAGACTTGCGGAAAGCGGTGTCAGCCTCAACAGCATCTACTCTCTTTCCAAACTCGTTAAACACGTCCTTGCTTGCAGTTACCTCATTTTTTACTGCAATAAGTGACTTGTGTAGTTCTGCAATTTGTTCAGCCTGGGCTTGAACAACAGCAGTTAGATCGCTAAAGGCTTTTGTAACAACATCCTTAACATCTGCAATAGCAGTGTCGAAGTTGTCTGACTTAGATACATCCTCAGTTACAGCGTCTGACTTCTCTGCCTTGTCGTCTTCATCTGAATCCTCAGACTCAACGGCACCTGGCTTGTCATCTTCATCAGCGTCTGCTGACTTCTCAACACCTGCATCTGCAACATCTGCTGCTTCAACTGGTGCATCAACTGTTTCTTCTACTGAGGCATCTGCCTCTGGAGCGACCTGTGATTCTTCAACAGTAGCGTCTTCAGCAACAACCTCTTCGGCTGGTGCGTCAACAACTACATCATTTGTTGTGTCAGTCATAGGACTTACCTCCTTGTTAATCTCAATTGTACTAATGCCTTTAGCACTATCAACTAAGAATTTTACCATGTTTGTCTTTTCGTTGTCATTCTTCTCAACGAAACCAATGTTCTGCATTGCAGCACCTGATGATGGGCTTACCTCTGAATCATTCTGTGATAGAAGAACAATTCCAGATTCTGAATCCCAGAATACGTTTTCCAACTCTACGTTTACAGACTCTCCCTTGACCATGTCAACGCCTGCCTCGTTCTTCTCTACTGATAGGATATTTGCAAACTGGTTTGCTGGAGTGTCTACCAATGAGAGTTCCATAAGATCGTATTCTTTAATAATTCTAACTTGCTTATCTGACTTACTGTCATAAGCATCATCGTACTTCTTCATTCTACCGCCGATAGAAAAGCCTGATAGGGTTCCGTCCAAAACCTTTTCCCAGGTGTCCTGAGCACCCTTTGAAACATATGCTGATACATAAACACCAGAATAGAACTTCTTTGACTCTGGATCAAAGTACTTGTCTTCCTTGAATGAGATCATCTTGCCAACTGCAAGTGGCTGGTGCATTTCACGAATGTTGCCACGGAAACGCTTGAATGCGTCTACAGATGCCTCTGCAGTTACGATGTCCTGCTGGCGGTCGATGTTGTCGAGTGTGGCAAAGCCAGATACGATGCGACGTTCTTTGTCTACCTTAGAGAACGGCATTGAAAGTCGAAGGTTATCGCCTTCTGTGTCGAAGTGTACTTTAGAAATAGTCATACTATCTTAATTATAGAGCCTTTTTTAAATATTTGTTACTTTATTATAACATACTATTCGGTTGCTCTACCCTCGCCCTTCGGATTTCTTCCAGCAACTGTTGCAGGACCATCTGACGAGTTGGCAGAACGCTCTGCGTCTCTCTGTCTGTTCTGCTGAGTATTGGCATTAGCATCCGCTGCAGCCTTTGCTGAAAGTTCTAGAGGTTCATCTCCGCCATCGATGCGAGGGAGGTTCAGAACATCACGTGCTTCGTTTGGCACCATAATCTTGTTACGTACATAACGCTCAAGAATTTGTGACTGAGCAATTTCGTCGGTTAGGGTTAGTTCGTTGAACTTGAGTTCGAGAAGATCTGTCTTCTCCTTAAAAATCTTTGCAAGTACCTTTTCAAGGTTACGCTGTGCTGGTCTTGCTACCTGCTCCTTAAAGGTGCGGTCTTGAGCAAGAGCAGCAGCGATGGCTGCCGAGTCGCCACCACCAATCTTAGATAGTGGAACCTGGTGTGCAACAAGAACATCGTCACGGTTACGTACACGGTATTCGTTGAAGGATGCTTCCTGTACACCATTCTCAACTGGCTCCATTTTGAACTCTACCTTATTGGTGTCTGAGTCTCCTGGAAGTGGGATGTATAGAGTTCTGTGGTTAGATCCCTTTAGGCTTGTCTGCAGGAAGCGGAACATCTTGTCTTCTGCTTCCTCTGACAACTTTGCACCCTTTAGTGTTACGATATAGCGAGGCACACCCTTGTTACCAAAGTAGTCAATGTTGTATTGTGATGCAAGTGCGTCACCCTGCAATGCAGCGAGGGCTGACATAATATCTGGGACACCATAGAAAGTGTTTAGTGGAGAGTATGCCTTAATGTGAATAATCTCATTTGGTCGTGGGTCATTGGTGATTGGATTCGGATTCTTTGCACCGAAGTTACGGAAGTAAACAACCTTATTTCCAATAATCTGGATATAACCGTCACGAAGTCTGCGTACACGCATGGTGGTAGATGGAATGTGACCTACGTAACCAATTTCTCCAGTTACGGTTCTGCCAATTTCAAGGTATCCATTTCCAGTAGCCTCGTAGTCAGTCCATACCTTCATCATGGTATTGGTGAATGAGTCGTCTGAGTTCAAATTCTCTGCCCAGTCACGAAGTTCTACCTTGGCACGTTCGATACGCTTACGTGCTTTATCGATTGCTGATGGGTTGTCTGATGCTTCGAGAGCCATGATAGTTCTCTGAGTTGGTTGGAATTCATATCCCAGCCCGACGATGTTTTCTACCTTGGCATCGATGGCAGCGTGGTTAGCAAATGACATGTCGTAATAGTTTGCAAGTTCATATAGGTTCCATGGTGGCGTAATAACATCGAATAGACCATAGCCATTTCTGTACACCTTACCAGGGTTAATCTCTTTTGATGATGCCCCATTCATACCAGTGCTGGTAGCCAATGCACTGTCCTGGTATCCCTGAGACATAACATTCACATTGTTATACTGAAGTGTGCTATTTACGAGTGTGTCGTTATTTGCTTTTTCAATTCTGTCTGATCTACGTTTAAAGTTTTTCTCAAGACCTGCCATGTTCTTTAGGTCGTCCCATGACTTGTTGAATGGGTCCTGTGCTTTAAATGCATCTATCTCAGGCTCAGTCTCAGCGACAGAGATGTCTCTGATATATGGAATCTGTACTTCGTAGTCTGACATTATGCTTCATCTCCATACAGTGCAATTGTATCTTTTGCTGCTTGAACCGCACCAAGGTCATTCATGTTTGGGATCAAGCCTTGCTTCATTCGGTCTAACTGCTCTGAGTATTCCTCGTCAGAGATTCTCTCTACACCTGGCATAAACTCATATGAGCCATCGCCCTGACCAAGGGCTGTTGCTTCTCTTGTTAATTTCTGAATCTGAAGTGCGTCACCCCTATGGGACGGAACGTTCAATACGTTTCCATTACCATCTGTGAAAGGCTTGCCGTTAGCCTTTTTCCAGAAGTAGATACCCCAGGCATACTGCTTATCCAAAATAGTTAGTTTTGATTCGCCAACTTGACCAGGGACTCTAAATTTTTCAGGATTCATAACCACTAGTATACCACATTATACAGGTTTCTTTGTATATGTTGCTGGTATGATGTTTTTATATGTCGTAAACTTGTGCTTTGCAAACTTAATTCCAGAATTATCGTCAAAAATCTTCTTATTTGTTCCAACATATGCCTTAAATATCTCAGACATATTGATTCCATAAATACTTGACTTTCCGATAATTAGAACATTGTTCCATGTAAATGTAGCATTATTGGTAATTGGACCATTCCAATAATCCCAGGTGATATCTCCATTTGCGATGCTTGTTTTTACACGCTTCCATTCACGGTACGATGTGTAGACTCTTTCTTGTAGTCCAGATGATTGATAGTGTGAGAAGTTGTTTACTAGTAGCGGACCATTAACTCTGAATGCCCCTGCAAATCCGTCAAGGCTTAGTTTGTCTGCGAACGAAATTCCAAGCATTGTCCATTCTTTAACGTTAAGCGTTGGATTCTTGACAAGTTTTCCATTAATGTAAAATGCAAGACCATTCTCCTCTAGACCAGTTGTAGCATTGATTGCATAGATCTTTGCTCGTTGTCCGTCTGGGTGTGTTGAGACCATATAGAATTTGATGTATGCATCCTTTGTCTCTATCTCAAATATTGGAGTAGATGCATATGGGAAGAAGTCATTGTTGTATCTGGTCAGTACCTGGATTGCTGACACGCTAAAGTTTCTTGCAGACTTCTGATTAATTGGAATTGTGATTCCACGGTTGACGAGTGCCTGCTGATCGCCAACAAGTTCAATGCCAGAATTTCTGCTCAGGTATAGGTATGGTGTGCTTCTCTTATAGATTCTAAATGGATTGACCTCTTTATAGTTAAAGTAGATTCCAGATTTTGTGTATGGATATAGTGGAACACCAAACTTTGTTCCAATCTCTGTAGCCATTGTAGATGACAGTGCCTGAGATGCCAACTCTATTCTCTTGATGCCAACTGGCTTTGTCAATACTCCATCGACTAGAAGTTCTACGTGAACAACGATTGCCAACTTCTTAAAGTCTATTGATCTTGGTGGATAAATTACAGTTCCATCTACCACCTCGTACTTTGTGTATACCCACTCGTCACCAGCCTTAACAAGATTGTTTGTGCTAACGCTTTCCGTGTTTGTGTATGTTTCAATTGCGGTGTTTGCACCTGAGTCAAGGTATTGGAAGGTTATGTAGGTTCTTGCTGCAGATTTTGTGGTGTCGTAAACGTACTGCGTCTTTGTCTTTTGCTTGAGGTCTAAGTAGTTGTTATATCCACTAAATAGGTAGTTGTCTAATTCTTTGTATTGATACTGCACTGGTGAACTGTATTCGAACTGTAGGTCTGCATATGACCACTCATCTGCTGCAGTTTGCTGCTCCAGGTATTTCCCTGGTGCTGGGTAACTAATATTGAACTGAATAAAATCTAGATCGAAGAAGTCCCCACCATCTGCTACCTTGACATATTTTGCAAAGTGGCTTAGTGGAATATAGTCCTCCCATGTAGAACTTGTCATAATATCAAGCATGAACTTTCCAAAGTATAGTTTTGGTGTCAGGCTGTATGTTGCTGATGAACTCAATAGTTCGTCTACTGCGAATGAGTATGGGTCTCCACCATCGAGCACAAGGCTCCAGTATGATGGATCATTTCCAAAGTATGAGTCACCTGCATCATAGATTGCTGTTGTTATTTCGTCTCTATCGTATGGGATTCCAGTATTTGCAAATAGGTAGTCGAACTTCGATCCATTTCTGGTATTTGAAAAAGATATTCTGTATATGTGACCAAGGAACATCTTGCTAAAGTCTGAGTCTCCACCAATAAATAGTTCTACATCATTTACGTATGAGAAGAATGTCTGCACGTCTCCACCAAAATAATTAGAGATTCTTACAATGTCAATTCCAGAAATAAAGATTTCTCCAACAAAAGTGTTGTTCTTTCTGTGTACCAGCGTTTCTGTGCCCAAGAAATCGAGTCTGTAGTAGATGAAGTTCTTGTCCATCGATATCGTGAACGAGTCTCTTGTTTTATTGTTAACAAATTTAAATAGTATTTGCTCTGTCTCTCCTGGAAGAGATGTCATCTTAAAGATGCCAGCAATGGTCTTCATTCTACCATTGATAAAAGCGATATTATCATAATGCAGGTATCCATTTACAGATGACCAATCTCCATTTGGTCTAAACCTGAAGAACTTGTCAGCCTCTATCTGGATGTCTGCTGAGTCTTCGTACCACTGCTCTACTGTTTTTGAGTCGAATACTATGTCTGGTAGTTCATATGATGGGCTTGATAAGATGCCCTGGTCAAACGACACGTTATCTGATATTCCAGATTTGAAGGCTGAGTTTTGTGGGAATACAAAGTTTGACGAATAGTTTGCATATGCATAGTCAATGGCTGCGGTTTGCCCACCATAGGAAGAGTTGATGATTTCTGGAAACTCTACATTCTGACCATAGATCCATCTGCGTTTAGCAATAGTTTTTGAAACTTCGTATCCATAAATGCTAATGCAATCTATTTCTAGTGGAGAGATGTCGTCTGCTGTATAGAACCCAATCCAGTCTTGATCTCTTCCAGTGGCATCGTACTTTTCTGGGAAAGATGTTGTTGATGAATCTATATCTATTACGATTACCTCTTCTGAATTAAGAAGCAACTTCACATAAGAACTTGTATAAATAATATCAATCAATAGCGGTCTATACCATTCGGTAATATAGAATGATTCGATCTTGTCATTTATCTTTAGGTATAGTCGTTCATTATCTACATACAATCCATCGTCAGATGAAATTGGTCCAAAAATTCTGTGTGGTTCTACTGTTATGGAGTCTATTTTTAGCCACATCTCAAACGTATACGTTCTATGCTTTCCTATTTCATTTAGGAATCCATTGCCTGGAATAATAAGACCTGGTATATCTCCATTATATGTTAGAGATGTCACACTGTTGGCACCAAAAACCATTGGCATACCTGCGTTTCTACCAGGCAATCTATTTTCTGACACAATGTAATATCCGTTTGTGTCTTGCAAGCCATACGATCTTGCTGGAATACATTTTTCAATTCCGCTAAGTGCGATGTTGGTTGGGAACTCTGTGATTCCACCATCAACCTCTGAGAGTCCCAGAGACTCTGATTGAAACTCTTCTGACCACTGACCAACGGTTAGTCCATTTGCATAGAACTGATACTCAGAACTTGTCTCTCCTCCACCGTAGTATGAAACTCTCATGAACAGTTTTACATCGCTTGTAAAGTTTGGAACATCCCAAGTCTCTGCAATATACACCCAGTTCTTGTAAACGCTTGTATTGAATGTCTTAGATGCCTCAACTACTGAATTCGTAATCTCTTCGTTATAGTAGAATCCGATAGTTACATCAGAAATGTATTCGCTATCTGAGTAGAAGTATGTTCCAATTGATAGTGTAGCAAGATCTTCGTCGAAGTCTGCAAAATTTATTATTGTATCACTAACTATTTCGAAGTTATCTGACTCTGCTTCTGGTGGATTAGCAGCAAACTTATATAGTGCACTATCCATCTTTTTACCGATATTGTCGGTTGATACGTCTACAGAGACATTAGTCTCGTTGTTAGGCTTAATAACTCTAAGCCAGTCACGATAGTCTCTTTGGTCTTCAGTTATCTTTGAGATATAGTCGAGTTGATCGTCCAGTGCCCACATCGCAAGTGGGTGTTCACTATAAACTTTTTCTGCATAAATGTTAGATGGACTAGGCATATAATCTCCTAGTCCATTCTATCATAGTTAGTCTTGTTTAGTTTCATCTTCAACCGCATCCCATTTTCCCTCTGGGCAATATGCATGTGGAAGACCAGCCTTGGCATCCATGATGCAACCACACTTTCTACACTGATGTGATATCTTCATGAAGAATGGGCAAGACTTGCAGATATCTAATCGATACTGCTTTATATCATCCGATACCCTGCCAATATTTGGATTTAGCATGTCCCATGGACGTGCTGGCTTTTGAAGGTTTGGTACTTTAGGCAGGTTCGATTGGTTCTGGTGTAAAGAATTTTCCTCCGACATAGAATGTCCTTCCTGCATGAACGTGGTCTGTATCTTCGACCTCAACAAATGTTGGGTTTGCGAGTAGTAGGTCTGCAAACTTTGGGTTAATGACAAGAGTTTCCATAACCTTGTCATCTAGAATAATGGCAACCTTGTGTGTCTTGGGTGGCTCGATCTCTACAAGTTTCCCACCATTCATGTTGTAGTTAACTTGCTTTTTAAGAATTAGTCTTTCAACTAAAAAGATTTTAAGAAATTGTAGGAGGGTTAGTTCAATCAGGTCTGGGTTTCTGTCTACCAAGACTCCATCGCTTCTGAGACGCTTCTTGCTTCTAACCATTTTTGGTTTTTCTACTGGTTGATCACTCACTTGTAATCCTTTCTGCTCCACATAGTCTTCTTGTACATTCTATCTGGATCTCTAACAATTCTGGCATGTTGTTCAAGGCTGTCTACAAGACCCTGGTCGTTCTCCACCATAATCCATGGCTCTCTTTTAACTGGGATAATGTGTGCAAATGGTGTACCTTCTTTGATGGTACCTTCCCAATCCTCACGAATAAAGAATGGAATGTTGCCTGCTCCCCAGAACTTGTCTGTGTCCATAAATGCTGATACTGTGTAGAATGGAAGTTCTACCTGGTTCATTGGGTGGGTTACAATAGTTGACCAACCCTTCGGTGTCTTCCACCCCCACATGCCAGAGAATACAAGGTGGTTTGGTGCAAAGCCATAAGGACGAGGCATTGTAGCCCCCATTTCCTTTGGTCTTTCGTCAATAATTTGACCAACCTTTTCAGATTCCCAGGTGATGTCCAGACCACCATCTTCGGTTCTCTTAACATGGACATCACAAGGAAACACAAGATAATATCCTGTGATCATCATGTCCATGTATGGCTTACACTCTTTTAACCCAGCACGTGGGGTATCTCCAGTCTCTGCAGTAGTATAAAAACTTTCTGCATTTTTAAACCATTCTGGCAAATACTTCTTTGCTGGAATTGGCTGACCAGCCCCCTTGTGGGCATTTAGATTTGTAACAAACCGAATCTTTTTCATCTTTACACCTTTTTTTCTAATAGATATATATTATATCATGTTAGGCAGTTGGTGTAGAAAAGGTTCCAGTTGCAGGGTCGTAAACCTGTCCCTCAGAGACAACATTTTTGTCTACCTGAACAAACGTAGGCTGTGCAAGGAATCTTGCTGCCGACTGTCCGTCAGTTCCGATGATGGCGTAAACAACGTTATCAATGATTACAGCGAGGCTGTACATTGACTCCTCTGCTGCCTGACCTTGAGGGGTTAGGATTTCTGGTACTTGTGGAAGTGTCATTTTATATTCTCCTTATTTCTTAATTTGGATTGATTGTAATATCTCCAACAGTGGTACCTTGACCATATGTTGCTGGAGAAATAACCAATCCATACTTCTTTGTTTGAGTGGATCCAGTTGCTGTATAGGCAATTGGTGAATCAATCTGTGCTGTTGCACTCGTGTCTGAGTATGCAGTTACTTCGATTTGATTTCCAGTAGTCTTAAGTCTTAGAGCATTTGCAAGTGCTGAGATTCCTGCTGAATAGATTGCTGATACCGTTCCAGATACAGACTGAAGAACTCTAATTGATCTTGGGTAGCATGTTTCACAGGTTGTTCCTGTTCCGTATGAGGTACATCCATATCCAGTGCAACCAGATGAGGTACATCCATATCCGTTGCAGGAATATCCACTACATGAATATCCAGTACATCCATATCCATTACATCCTGTAGCACTGCAGTATGAATAAGAACATGCCGATGCAGTACATCCGTAACCAGTACATCCGTAACCAGTACATCCAGTAGCCTTACATCCATAAGCAACGCAGTATGAGCCAGCATAGTATACACATCCAGTTGATGTACATCCAGTTGCAGTACATCCAGAAGCAGTACATCCATATGCCACACAGGTATATCCACCACAAGTATATCCAGTACATCCATAAGAATTACATCCATATGATGAACATGAGTATCCGCTACATGCTGATGATGTACATCCGTAACCAGTACATCCGTATGAAGTACAACCAGTTCCGTTGCAGTATGAGTAGTTGGTGCAGTTACAGGATACGCTCGTCTGCTCAGTTGCCACTGCCCACCAGTTTCCAGAGTCAGTTACCCAGAATGCAGTTCCAGCACCATTTGATGGTGACTTTACAAGTACGTTAACATTCTGATAAGGCATATCTTGAATAGCAATAGGATAATCTCCTGCAGAGTTTCCCACAGTAGCCGTACCATTAGAAATATTAAATGAACTTCTAACCTGAGTCCAAATTGAGCCGTCAGATGCAGTTCCAATTCCAGTAGATGTTCTTTGTAGCGAATCGACGAATCTCTTTCTTACTGAGGCTGCGATTCTTCCCATTGAAATAGCCATTATAGTGTCAAGTCTCCGATCAGGACCCAGGTGTCTGTCGCTCTCTTTAGTAGAGTTGCTGATGACCACTGGGTGCGTAGTTTTGTTCCAGGGGTAGCATTCAGTGTACCGCCAGAAGGAGCAGCAACAGTAATCTGCCCTGCACCTGTCTGAAGAATTGTAATCTGGGTTCCTACTGGATATGCTACAGAGGAATTTGTTGGGATTGTCAGTGTGATTGCAGAGGCATTTGAGATTTCAACAATCTTTCCTGCATCTGATAATACTGTTGTGTATGTAGTTCCTGTTTGTGAATTAGTAAGGGTTGGAATAGCCTGAACATACTTATTTACAAAGCCACTTCCATCAAACACGACTACGTCATTTGCTGTTGCAGATGTGATCGTGACATCGGTAAGATCATCTAGTGCTGGGGTTGCATTCACGGTTGCCCACGATGCTACAGAGCCATTAGTTGTTAGGTATTGACCAGAATGTCCAGTCTGTGATGGCAGTGCCTCTACGGTTGACCAGGAGGCTGCAGAGCCATCGGTAGTTAAATACTTTCCAGTATTTCCAGTTTGTGATGGAAGTGACTCAATTGATGCAGATCCACCAAGAGAAACTGTAGAACCATTAAGCGTAATGCTTGAGTGCTCAAGTTTATTGTTGGCGATTGATCCAGCAAGCATTGCATTTGTAACTGTTCCAGTATCAGTGGTATAAACACCATTGGTTACAGTACCAGCATTTCCAGATATGTCTCCAGTTACGTTTCCAGTTACGTTACCCTCCAGAGTTCCAACCTTTAGGGTATCATATGTTACTCCTGTGAAGTTAACTTCGCTTGTAGTTGGTTCTTCTGCTCCAGAAACGAGTTTCCACTTTCCATCAGATGCATCACGAACAAGACCTGTGTGTAGGTGACCAGCACCCACGTCTCCGTATGCTCCAAAAATACCAATGTCAAGAACGTCTGTATCATATTGCTCTGCTGCAAGATAAATTAGTGAGTCTGTGACCTCAAGGTTGGTTGCGTCTACTGTTGTAGTTGTTCCCTGGACAACAAGGTCTCCAGTAATTGTCACAGTACCAGAGATTGTTTGTGATGCTGCATCACTTGTAATTAGTTTTGAGGTATCTGCGATACCATGAACACCTGTAGTATCTGAGTTATGTGTGGATACCGCATTAGAGACATCTGTCTGTGTAGTAAGGACTGTTGTATCTGCGATACCATGAACGTTTGAAGTTTGTGCCAAGTGGTAGTCGAATAGGTCTTGAACTTCTGAGGTTAGTGCTAGTGCTGCTACGTCAGCAATTCCATGCACATTTGTGGTGTCGATTGCGTGTGCATCTAGTGCGTTTGCGGCGGTGGTTTCTGCATCTGCCTGTGCTGTTGCAGCGACTGTGTCTGCGTAAGTTTTTGTGGCTACTGTTCCATCGATGTCAAGTGTTATTGTGTTTGAACCATCGTCATAAGTCTTGTCGAGACCAGTTCCTGCTACAAGTGCAGCGTTAATAGCATCTTGAGTAAGTTCGTCAATTGTAGGGATTTGGGTTGATAAAAGTTTTCCGTCATTGTCAAGGGTCGCAACTCCATTGGCGGCACCTTTTTGCGTTAGAGGAACGTATAGGTCTAGGAGGTCTTGTGTGTCATTGAAGTATTGCAGGGTTGCCCATGTTGCAAGACCATTACCAATCTTAAACTTATTAGTATCGGTTTCCCAACCAATTTCACCAGATGCTAGGATTGGGTTAGCATTGGTCCACTGAGTAGCAGTTCCTCTACGCTGCTGCATTCTAGTTGCCATATAAAATTTTCTCCTAATGGGGTCTACCCATACCTATAGACTAATTATAACATATATTAATATACATTAAGGGGTTCCACCATCGACTTGGAAGCCCCAAGAAGTTGTTTCTGGAGTTCCTCCGTCCATTTCGGATAAGCCTGCCATGATTGCAAGAAAATCTACATAGTCTTTTGTTACAGCGTGTTCTGGATCTGTAGGAGTGCCAACTGTAACAGGTCCGCCGAAGGTTCCACCTTCTGCTACCTGAATTCCATTCTTAACCTTGAAATCTTTATTTACTGTTGACACTTCCTACTCTCCTTCTTCTTAGTCTTGTCTTGCAAGCATGGTTGCTGCAACTAGAATTTCTGACGAATTATTTGCTGTAGTTACTCTCAGGCGATACTGAGAATTTGCTGCATCCCAGTCTGCTGTTACTGTTGCAAGTTCTGCTTCTGATGTATAAATAGTACCATATTCGAGCACTGAGACGTTGTTGGAACTGTCTGTAGTTACAAGAACTTCCGATACTTGTGATGCTCCAGCATTGAATACACGAACAAGGTACTTTACACTACCCTCGCTTGCGGTGAATGTATGTGCCGTAACTGTTCCTGCTGTTGGAACATCTGTCCAGGTAGCCTCTTCCTTGCGAACCCAGGTAATATCGATAGATGTGAATGATGGTGTTGATCCACCAATTGCATCTACTGCTCTTTGGTTTGTAAAGTAAAGATTGGTTGAGCCTTCTGGAACGCTATCAGTGTCGATAGCCCCAACTCCTGTTGCGACTGCGGTATCTACATATGTCTTGGTAGCAATTGTGCTGTCAACAGCAACGGTGTCGCTAACGATGCTAATTCCGTCTCCTGCGGTAAGCGTGTTCTGCTTAGTGCCAATTTGTGTAGCAATAGTTGATGCAAATGAGGCATCGTCATTGATTGCTGCAGCAAGTTCATTCAGGGTGTCTAGGAGTGCTGGAGCACCGTTTACAAGAGTTGAAATTGCTGTATCTGTATAAGATGCAGCATTTGTTTCTGCAGTTTGTGCAGATCCTGCTGGGTCATAGTTTGATGCAAGAGAATCTGCATATGATTTAGCACTCTGCTCTGCAGTAAGAGCAACGGTATCTGCGTATCCCTTCGCATTGTTCTCTGCAGTAAGTGCAACACCGTCTGCATAACTTTGTGCTGCTGTCTGTGCTGATGATGCAGCACCTGCTACGTCGTAGTTGACTGCAAGACCGTCTGCATATGCCTTGGCAGCGTTCTCTGCATCAGTTGCTACGCCGTCAGCATAGGTTTCTGCTGCGGTCTGTGCTGCTGAGGCTGCTCCAGCAGCGTCATATGCTGTAGAAGTTGCGTCAAGTGCACGTTGGTTTGTGAAATATTTATTTGTGGTGCCTTCGGTCAGATTGTCTGTGCTGCTACCAGTTGTGATAATATCTTCACCATTAACGGTAGCGTTAGCACCTTCAACAATAAGACCTGCTTTAATTCTAAAGTCTTTGTTTACTGTTGCCATTTTATTCTCCTTAGTTATGCCTTAAGTCCCATACGAGCAAATCGTACAGTGACTGGCTTAATTGATCCTGGAGTTACTGTCAGACTGACGGTATTCCCTGATCTAGAGACGCTAATGGTTCCCATATTCCCATCGTTGTCCAATACTCCATACTCAGAAACCTGAATATCGGTTCCGTCAAAAAGTATGGAAAGTTCTGTGGCGTAGTATGAGTTGGTAGATGTTTTTGAAATGCTAACAAGATACTTTATGTATCTCCACTCTGTACAGTCGTAAAAGTCAACGGTTGTGGTATTCTCAATTCCACTAACCGAACTTTCGTTGTTACCTGCACTACCAAGGTCTGTAGCCTGCTGAACAAGTGTGTCAATTAGGTCCAGATAGTCCTGTTGTGTTGGACGATCTCCAGATTCAAATTTAGATTTTACTTGAGCAAGGGTTGTTCTAGCCATATAAACTATTATATCAGGCTTTATATTTTAGAGAATATAGTTATTGATTCCAACTATAGCGATTCCAACTGGTGCTGGTCTTTTTGCTGTGTACCCTTCAACTATAAGGGCTGTGAATGAGACTCTGAATGGAAGAATCTCTTTAACCTTAATAGATTCTGCATTAGATAGTGGCTTTACTATTGGATAGCCCACCTGGTCTACCTTTTTAAGCGACATTTCGATTGGAGATATTTTTGCAGATGATTTGTCTGCAATTATTTTTGCTACGTGCGAATCTGCTGTGGATACATCTTTGACTATCCTCGCTGATGCGTCAGCAAAGGAAACGGTAGCCATTAGTTTGTGACATCCTCGATGATTACCATTGAGCCTTTGGCTACTGTCCAAACTCTCGTATCATCTGACAACTGAATGTCAAAGATATCGCCTGTATTTAGAAGTTCTGATTGGTCTGAACCCAAGAATACTGTAAACTCTCCTGGAAGATCTGATACCGTTGCTGCTGGAGTTAGAGATGTAATCACTGAGGCACCTCGCTTGATGTCCATTGCAATCGTCCACTCTGAAATAATTAGTGGATCCTTTGCATCGTCAGTAACGTAAACACGGAATGATGCGGTATCTCCACGAACTACTGTCCAGACGATCTCTGGTGGTACGTTTCCTACTGCGTATGAATTTGATCTTGCCATGATTTAATTATATCACTATCTTAGGCAAGACCGCTTTTTAGCGATCCCCAAGTGGCATTTCCTCTGGCACCAACTGAAATAATTCCAGCAGTGTTGCTTGAGTATAAAACAACACCTACGGCTGGACTACCGCCAGCAGGTTGGGTATTGGCAAGACCACCAGATGATCCTATATAGAGAACCTCTCCAGCAGAAAAAGATGATGTGTTGACATTGCTCAGAATTCCACCAACGACGGCTATACCAGACACAGTAGTAGATAGTTCTGCTTTTGCTAATCCAAGAATTGGACTTGTTGTTGATGGTAAAGCCTTAGACACCGTTACGTGTGTTCCATTATGACCAGTAATGTACAGAGGTGTACCTGCAGCAATGATTGAGCCAGAGTTATTTAGAACTGGAATTTCAACATATGATGCCGATGGAAGAACAATGTCAAGTCTATCGACAAGGCTCTTGATGTCCCCATGTACGTTTACTGGGTCTGTCTCTACTGGATATGGTAGATCTAAGTTTAATGATTCTCCTGTTGCCATAAGTTTAATTATACCATCATTTACTTTGCCATAATACCCCAAAAGATGGTATAATTGATCAGAACACTCCGTCAAAAGAGTGTTTTTCCGTTAAGGAGGAAATGATGAAACAGAGTGACAACAAAGTTGGAATCGTGACAATCCAAGACCAATATTTTTTGCTATCGCACTAATAAAAATATTGTCGCCAAGGCTGTGAGAGAGCCGTAACTACGAAAAGAATAAAAAGGAGGTAGCAAATGAAACTTAAAATTGCTGCAACAGGAACTTTAGTATTTTTACTAACTGGATGTGTAACAACATCTGAAAATAATACAATAGCCAACACATCTATCTCGATAAATACCCCATCGACTATTGCGAAAACTGCAAGTACAACTGATACGATGAGTCTTGAGAATCTATCTCTAATGGCTAATAGAACTAGAATTAATCGGGCACTACAAAAATTGAGAAGCCACGTTGGAAAGACCTGGTATGTCTTTTCTGGAGCAACTCCGTCAGGCTGGGACTGCTCTGGTCTTACCATGTGGTTTTATGAGCAACTTGGAGTTCAAATAGAGCATCGAGCATCTAAACAAGATAGGTCTGGAGTACAAACAGACACCCCAAACCCTGGAGATATAGTTGTTTTTCACTACAAAGGATCTTCCGATGCTTACCACGTAGGAATCTATATTGGTAATGGAAAAATGATTCATGCCCCAAAGCATGGGCATGTTACTAGAGTTGAAGATATTTCTACTTTTGGTGGAAACTATTCCAATATTAGTTATAGAAGGCTTATTGACTCAGTTTAGTCAGAGCCTTTTATAACTTCATCTGAGAGAACCCTATTTCTAAAGTCTATTCCAGAATATGCCTCAAATTCATCGAGTGATCTCTTATCTAAGAGACCAAACTCTTTGTTGACAATGTTTTCTGTAACAACTTTTACCATGTGATTCTTAGAACTATCAGAACTTGGGAAGAATGCGTCTGGAAAATCGTCCCAGAATAATGCCCTACCATTTCTTCCATATCTGTGATAAACATAGTTGTTTGATGGATTGAACAGGTTGTACCCTGCAGTGTAGAACCGAAGAGCCATAAATATCTCTTCTTCTGTAAACGTAATCTCCTTAACAAATGGAGCATCGAGAATAGCCTGTCGAGTAGTAAAGAAGAAGTGTCCAGATACATACGGTGATGGAGTAATAGTCTTTACGCCCTTGTATCTTGGAGTAAACTGTGGAACTCCAAACTTATAAAAATGCTCTACGTTGCTTTCTGTCATATTGAATACTAGTGGGTACCCGATCCCCTGCGGAATTATATCTGCTCCGTCATCGTTCTTCTCATATGGGATCACATATCCAGTGATTACTGATGGTCCATGCTGCTTTTCTACCGTCATTAATTCGTTGATCAAAAGCACGTCCCAATCTGGGACTGCCCTCATGTGTGAATCCATGTTCATATAAAAATCTTGATCCTTGTAGAACTGGTGAGAATTTAATCTACCTGGCTGGCAACCAACTACTGATCCTGGTACCGCAAAGTCAATACCAACATTAGAGCCATATTTTTCATATTTTTTCAGATCTTCTGCAAGATCGATATACTGGTTTGTAATCCCAAAAAATACTCTTTCTGGATACTTTGCTTTAGCCAAAAAATCATCTATTGTTTCGAACAGTTCTGGGTCCTTGTAAGATGGAATGTTTATGAATATAGTTTTATCAGCATAGTCGTTTCTCTTGTTCCATTTATGCAATGGACACTCTGCATTGGCAAGTTTAGTTTTTGCTGCCATAAAGCATCCACACTCTAAGCATTGTGTTGTAGCACTTATAAATCTAGGACAGGACTTACAAATGCTCAGTCTTTCTTCTGACGTAGTATCAGATACAAACTCAGTATTTGGATTGATAAAATCCCACGGTCTGGTATCCCCCAGATTCTCTTTCCACTGCTTCCATGCTGACTTCTTCTCTGTCATTACTTACCCTCATTTTTTATATCGTACGCATCTCCGATATTTATTTCAAAATCGTCTGCAACGCATACTACGTCAAATTCCCCAGACACTAAAGCCTTTACCAGCAAGGTATTTCTTTCAAATGAGTCGTCCATTAGCATGAATCCTGCCACATCTTCTTCAACAACAAAAACAAATTTTCTATAAGCCATTATTCGCCAATCTTAAAATCATGACCATCGTATACCCAGCCAAGACCTATGTCTGATATTGGATTGACCTCAATTACTTTTGGATCTGATAGCAAACCTGCTTTTAGTGCCTGAGATATAACATCATCTATAAACTTTATTGATGATACGACAACGCCATCTTTTACAATCAATACCCGATTACTCATAGAGTAATTATACCATAGTGGCTAAACGCAGATTGATCCAGCCCAGGTATATCCACATGCTGAACAACATGCCTGGTTTGACGAGTATTGAACGCTTGAGCAGTACAGTCCACATCCGCTATCTGTTGGCGTAGGCGTTGGAGTCGGAGTTGGTGTGGGAGTTGGTGCTGGTGTGGGACATGGCTCTACTGCTGGCACAGATTCGTATCCAGATGTGCTGCAAACAATCCTGTAACTTCCACATACATAATTAGATTCATTACTGCTTGTGGTGTATCTCTCAATGTTTGAATCTCCATACATCCTATACCCACAATACCAAGTTGGTGGTGGGGTTGGCGTAGGTGTTGGGGTCGGAGTAGGAGTTGGTGGTGCATCTGCTCCGTCTGGATACTTGGTAGTTGACGCAGATCCCAACTCACTTCCAGTCTGGTCAACTCCTGCAAATGCATATGCCGAGATTCCATAGTTATACGATGATAGCAATCCAGAAAATTGTGCCGATGAAGAGTTTGTGTTTACGGTATATCCATATGGACCACCCACAACAAATCTCCAAGATAGTGCTGATGCACCGCTAATGCCTCCAGATACATTTAGTGTTCCAGATGATGGGCTTGTTGCAGATACTGAAACCGTTGCCGATGTTCCAGCAGATACCGTTGCAGTTGTGCTACCAGAAGCGAGGATTGATCCTCCAGAGCCGTACGCAATTACGTCGATTGTATATATTCCAGATGCGTAATTTCCAGTTGTGTAACTTGTCGATGTTGTATTTGAAACAACAACCGATCCGTCAATGCTTACACGGTAATATGATACTCCAGATACAGAACTCCAAGAAATTGCTATTGGCGAAGGTGCAGTTGTTGTAGGCGATGCCGATACTGAAAATGTTCCTGCTGCTGCTGTTGAGAACGTTACTGTTGTCTTTAGTGTGCTTCCAATAAATCCATACATGGTGTATGACGTTCCAGGCGATAGCCCAGTAATTGTAGTATTAACAGTTGTTCCAGTGGTATTTGCCTCTATTGTTCCAGACGCATATGTGGTTGCAGTGAAGTCTGGCTGATTCTTAAGTGACCATGCATAGGTTGAGCCAGAACTATTTGCTCCAAGTTCTACAATAATTGGTATGGTTGTCTGTGTTGATGATCCATTTTGAGATACAGCCATAGACAACTCTTCTCCAGAGGAATATTGACCTATCGATACTGATGCTGCAGACGAGTTGTATCCACTTCTGCTTGTACTTGTCCAAAGAGAAAAACTGTCGGTTGCTGATAAACCTGTTACGGACACAGAACTACCAGTATTTGTTGCGGATACACCAGTTGGCATACCATAGAAAAAATACGACTGCTCTGCACTATAGTTTGTAATTGTAAATGATGCAGTAGTTGACCCTCTAGAAACCGATGAAAATGTTGGGTATGGAAGAGTTGCTTGCTCTTGATAGTATGAGTATGTGTTGATAGTAACAGATGTTCCATAGTCAACAAGCGTTCCAGATGCTGGATTTTGAGATGCTACCTTGCCGTCGAGCGATGAATTGGTTGTGCTTGTTGTTCCAGATGTGCTTCCTACGAGACCTGCTGCTGATATTGCAGCCAGTGCTTCTACTTGTGTCATTGCAGATAGGTTTGGTACTGCTACCATACCCTTACCAGAAAGAAAGCCAATTGGGGTTAACATTCAGCCACCTATGCTGTCAGATCACCGATCAAGAGCCATTCATCTGTGGCTTTCTTGATGAGTGTGGCACCAGAATATCTTGCAGAAATCTTCTTATTTCCATTTCCTGTGCCGTCTGACCCCTTACTGTTAATAATTACTCCAGAGGCTGGTGTGAATGTTGCCTGTCCAGCATTAGTCTGAACAAAGTCGATTCTCGAACCTACTGGGAAAGCCACTGTTGCATTTGTTGGAACTGTAACTGTAAGTGCAGTTGCTTTATTTAGTGTAACTGTTTTTCCTACGTGCGATAGTGCGATTGAGAATGAATCTGTGGCATCTGCAATGGTTGTATACCCTGCATAATTTCTCCAGATAGCACCATCCCAATACTGAATCTGGTTGATCAGAACTTCTGCATTTGTCTGCTTGACGAAAACAACTGTTCCATAATCTGGTGATGGAATTGCTGCGTCTCTAGACTGCTCGTCTAGGAAGTTATTTACACCAGCCTGTGCATGAAGAACCTCTTCAAAGGTTACAGTGTGGTCATTGAAAGCGTGTGTGCCAGTCCAGGTGTAGTTAGCACTTGTGCTTGCGATACCGATAATTGGATGCCAAGTTCCAGATCCTGGAGTTGGTGTTGACTCTTTATAGATATATGCAATCTTTGGCGTAGTTCCTTTAGTGGTAGCCATTATACAATCACCTTCCAAGTTGTTCCATCATAGACCTTGAGAGATAGGGCATTTGTGTCTGTGCTATCTACCCAAAGTGCTCCAGTTACTGGGCTTGATGGTGCAGAAGTCTGATAGGCTGCAATAAGTCCTGGCATTGCACCAAGAGTGTCATCTGCGTCCATCCAAATATATCCATCTGCTGGATTTTCTGGCTCTGTTGACGAGTATGTGCTTCCAACTCCACTATCTTCTACGTTAGTGATTCTTGCATTAATAAGTTTTAGCATTCCAGCAATTGAGTCTGCATTTACTGCTGAATCTAATTGGTTGTCTGGGTCGTATGGGCTACCGTAGTGGTATAGGCGTAGGGCTGCTTGAATGTCCGCATTCTCAGTTAATTCTGGAATGGAAGTCTTATATAAGTATCCAATATCTTGTGCCATTTTTAATTAATCACCTCTACGATTATACCACAGTAATAAATAAGTGTACTGATTTTGATCCTGATAATGCTGACCAGTCAGTACCGTTGAACTCGTGTGCTCTAATTGAAATTGGGAGTTTTCCATTCGATGGATTCGATATAGAGATTGACGAAGCAATTGAGTTAGAGCCAACAATAGAATACTGAACATTGAAATTTGCAGCGGTAAGTGATGAAACACCTGCGATGTCTGCAATGTCAGAAACTGCAATATCTCCGATTGTTCCAGTTCCACTATTAAATGTTACGTTTTTATTTATGCTGTACATGTTTGGAAGCAGAGTTAGAACCTGTTTCCAGGTTAGTGCATTTCCGTCAGATGCCACGTACTGATAAAGTTTTGTATAGTCATTTCCCTGCTGAGTGTTGATATACATATCGTATGCCTGTAATTCAAGACCGCTTGTAATGAGAATGCCATCTGAAGTAATTGTGTTTGGATCTCCGCTTCCAGATAGGATTACTGATCCACGGTCACCTTGAGCACCAAAGTCTACCTCTACCTGTACCTGAGATGGACCACCAAGAACTGTTAACTCATCTGAGTCTAATACGATATCGACCATACTATACCGTGCTCGATCCCGATACGTGCTCTGTTACTGATACAGTTCCTGTCAAAAGAGTGTGGGTTAGCGGATATGTTCCACCAGTTTTTGTAATCTCAACGTCGTAGTAGTATGTTGTGCCTGCTGTGAGTTCAAGACCCTTTTCTGGAGTAATTGCACATAGAACGTATGTGTTGTCAACGATTGATACAGTGCACTGCTTACGTGCTGATGTGCCTACGTTACCACGGCTTGTCTGAATCCAGAACTTTGCGTCACCGTATCCGTTCAATGAGAAGGTATTGCCGTTTGCATCCTTTGGGTAGATGCGAAATTCTAGTGTGTCACCACGATAGTAACTAATGTTGTATGTACCTGGAAATGCCATGATTACCCCTTAACCTTGTAAATCTTATTTTGAATCTTAATGACTGCTGGTAGTCCAGCGGTAGGAGTAGAAATCTTAATAACCATTATAGACTTCCTCCTGTAACATCGCCAAGAACTCTAATAGTTCCAACGATAGGTGTCCAAACTCTATCACCAATAGTAACTTGAACATCAAAAAGTAGTTCGGACACTATTGACGAGTAACCAGTTCCCCAGTATCCTGTAATATCTGCTGGTGCAGTTATATCAATGTATCCTTGTCCAATAGTGACTTCAAGTTCATCACTTGTATCATCTTTTGGTGAGTATGCTGTTGCTTCAACTGTCCATGTAGAAATATTGATTGGTGTTACTTCGTCGTCTTCAAGAAAGTCAATACGAAGCGGTGCAGTATCTCCTCGAACAATGTCCCATTGCATAACAATAGGGCTTGATCCGAAGGTTTGAGATTGGTCACAGCAAGAACTCATAATGCTTTAATTATAGCATAATAAAATAGACTAACACTCAAAGCGGTGGGTATGAGAGACACTCTGAGTATTAGTCTATATTGCTAATTATATCACAAAACGGATGCTTCGTGAATGTTAACAAATTGTTACATAAAATTTACATAAAAAGGGGTTGACATGGATTGATTTTGTGGTATCTTATATATAATTAATAAATAGAAATAAGAAATATATAAAATATATTAGATATGTTATTTATAGTATAGTTTTTAATATAAATAATATAATAATCGGTTTTCGGTTTTGCGGACTTGTTCTGATTCGCTTTATTTTTGATTTTTTGCAATGTAATCTAAAAGAACATCATACATGTGATCTAATTTATTAGACATTTCTTTTCTTCTGATATCTGCTTCTTGCATTTCTTTTTCGAGTCTTGTAACCTGATCTTTTATTGATTGACCACTGTTAGGTTTTAACTCATGCTTGATCTCTTCGAAATAGTGTTTGACTAACCACTTGACACCTAAACCTATAGATGTTATTATTGTTGAGATACCTACTAGGGTTCCAATCCATGCTTCAATTGACATAACACTTCTAATTATAAGAGAGTTTTAAAACAATGCTAAAAAATATCCTCGCTACCCTTGATTTTTCAAAGCAGTTGATCGTCTCTCCAGATATCGACGGATTCACCTCTGCACGGCTCCTGGAGGCGTTTAACGGTTCGGTGGTTGTCGGAACCTACGATAAGAATGTTATGGTCACAGCGGACGGCGTAGACCCCAAAGAATGCTTATTTGTAGATTGCGACATGAATACGGCGGATTTTGTTTCGATCGGAAATCATCAGCGTTTGAGTTCGGGAGATAACATGGCAAAACAGTCGTTCAATCCAAATGTGCATTACGGAGTCAATAAGTACGGCGACAAGTATCCGTTCGCTACAGCGTTTTTAATTTCGGCTGCGACAAGAGTACCCACATCCGACAAAACCCAAATAAGCATGATGTATGCAGACTCAACCTATAAAAATCTAGAAAATTATCTGCCAAACATGCAAAATTGGCAAAAAAGGATGAAGCATACTGAACTTGACCGTGTTTTTAGTCTTTCCGACGAAGATTTGCAAAAATTACAGGCATTGGAGACCGAACAGCCAAGCCAGGGCTTCGTATCGAAGCGATTTGGCAAGAAGCGGTACATCGATGCCATGAATGATGCACTAATTGCCCAGGGTATTAAGCATTTGCCGCTTGTCGAGGGTAAAAAGTACTTGGCAGACAAGGTTGGTCGTCCAACTGTGGTAAAATATAATAAAGACATAATCTCGTATGCAGAAATCTTCGGTGGAGAGTACTCTGTTACGTATAATGAGGAGATAGATTGGTAAATAAGGACGAAAAGGACCCTTCAGAGAGGGATGTTACCTTTTTAGACCTATTTAACCCACTACAACCTCGTTCGCCAGAAGATCTTATGGAAGAAAGAATGGCTATTTGCCGTGAATGTCCATTTTTTAATCCAAGATCAGTGCGTTGCCGTAAGTGTGGATGTTTTATGTCATTAAAGACTACACTTAAACAGGCTAAGTGTCCTGAAGGTAAATGGTAGATCCAATCAAGGCGAACTGGGTTCGCTGTTTACCGTCGAAAATTTAACTAACCCATAAGGAGACATAATGGAGAAAAAAGAATATATCAAGTTTTACCAGGATCGTAATTGGCTTGCCAATGAATACCTGACTTTGCAAAAAACGTCAAAAGAAATTGCCAAAGATCTTCACATTTCGTACAAACTTGTAGAAATTTGGTTGAAGAACTTTGACATTTCTATCAGAGCAAGTTTTAACTAATTAGTTCTTGCCACAAGTGCAGTTTTCACACTTACATTCGTTTCTAATGTCCATTGGGACCTCCTGTATACTCATAAAAGTAGTATAGCACTCATTTATACCCTCGGATTTATCATTTTGTTATCAAAATGTTATATTTATACCTGGCAAAATCTGAAAAAAATTGAATTTTGACAAAATCTGAATATTTTATGGAGATGTATGATACACACTCTCACAAAAATATCGCATTTTATATAGTGAGCACGTATATTGTAACAAAATGATAACAAAGACCCCTGGGTGGGGGTTTCCATTTGATAAATGTCTGCCTATCCTGATAGTATTGTTTCAACAAGGAAAGAAAAGGACAGAAAATGATTGTATACGGCGTTGGTATCCACTATGAGGGTATCGTAGAAGTTTTCTCTACCTATGAAAAGGCAGAAGCCTACATTCTTGAGCAGGGTGGCTACGACTTCTACTACATTGAAAACATGGAAGTAAAGTAACGGCGTGTCGTATTGATAACTGATCCCGAAAGGGCTAGCCCCCTGTTATCAAACTGTTATAAATAAATGGTGTTTTATGCTTGACAATGTCTGTCACCTGTGATAGGTTAGATACATAAAGAAAGGACAACTAATGTCAAACGGAATTGAATGGGTAGTAACTTTGGTAACTGAGGACAAGACGGTTATCCGTGGCGTTCAGGTTGCTATGTATGGTCACCCTGCTATGGACTTCTTCGCAAAGCGTAAGGGTATCAAGGCAGTTGCGTCTTCCGCTGAAAAGAAGACCCACTTTGACAACTTCCTTGCTCAGGGTCTTCGCAAGCCACTCACCGCAGAAGAACTTGCGTAATGTCGCAGGTATGTGCTAAGGTATTTGTAGAAGGGAAATAAGATGACTACTCAAACTCAAAAAGACCGCAGGGCATTCGCAGACTATTGGGGCGTTGCTATTGGTGATGTCTATTGGTGTGATGACTGCGAACAATGGACTTGGAATGATGAAGATGATGACATTCCACAATGTAAGTGCTACTAAGAAAGGCAACTATGTTCTATAACGGCTTTAACCTACTACTTGACATTGTGTTTGTCTATGTTGCTTATCGTATTGGTAAGTCTATTGGATACCGCCGAGGTGAAGAGGACAACGCCCCACCATTCTAAGCGACACGCCCGACAGCGTGGGGCTAGCCCGATCGAACAACTGTTCGAATATAACAGCCTTATAACATCCTAAAATATTTCCCCAAATTGGCGTGTTTTGACTTGACAATGTCGTACCCCTATGTTTAAATATATACATAAGCAACAAGGACAAATAAATAAGGGCAGTTATCTCAAAGGTAGAGAAACTAAAAGTAACTGGGTATCAGCGAGTCAGAATGGTGACTGAGGCAACCAGGCGTTAATGGTGGTTCGATTCCATCACTGCTCACGGTAATAAATGTCTGACCCACAGGCAATAATAAAGTATCAAAAGAAAAGGAACAGAAAATGAACGTAGTAGTAAACCTAAACGATGGCAAGAACCTTGACCTCTCATTCGACCCATTCCACAAGGACACCGTCAAGCAGTTCTATGTAGAACTATTTGCCAAGAGCGAGATTCGTGCCTTCAACATCACCTACAATGACGGAACCACCTTCGGCTTGACCCGAAACGTATAACAATGGATACCAAAGAAATCGAATACCTAATCGGTCTTATTGACATAATGCTAATTGATGATGTAAACTTTTCTCAGGAAGGGAAATAATAATGAAGTATGTAATCCGTAGAGCAATCCTTGGTGTAGTATCTATCCCATTTGTTGCTGGTGCTTATGTGTTCCTGTATCTATTGCTATTGTTGGCAGGGGCAGAGCCTAACCAAACAATTAGTGAAACCTTTTTCATTGGTTCACAGATTGGTTTTGTGTTTGCTGTTATCCTTGCTTTCTACCCTCAGTTTTCTAAACTGGTTGATAAGTTTCAATAGGACTTGACAAACTACCCCGAAAGGGGCTAGCCACCAATTGATCAGTTTGTCAACTGTAAGATCCTACAAAATATCCCCAAAAGTCTGTATGTTTTAAACTTGACTTATCCAATAATGTATGTTTGAATATATATAGATAAAGAAAGGAAGTTCAAGATGAACTCACTAAAGGTAAATGTAGCAACAGGACACTGTGTAATCTGCGAGGGTAACCTCTACAACAACGAAAAGGCTTGCGAGTCTTGCGTAGCACAATACGGTGTAACAGCCTAAAGACAAACCAGGCTACTTGACAAACAGCCTGGATAGTGCTAGCCCCAGATCCGATCAAAAGTCAAGTACATTTATATAACAATATCGTTATAAATATTTTCCAGATTGTGGCGTTTCGACTTGCTAAATGTCTGCCTATCGTGTTAGACTAATCACATAAAGAAAGGAAGTCAAAATGACTGAACTAAACAAGGTTGACAAAGACCTAAGAATTTGTGTTTACTGCTACGGCGTTACCTATGCGTATGTATGCCCTGAGTGCAACGAGTATGATGGGCTAATGACCATCCTTGACGCTGAGAAATACCTTGGCGAAGACTTGACAGACTACTTGCCATAGTCTAAGATAGAAATATAAAGAAAGGTAAAACTAATGATTGAAATCATGACCACGTCAGGAACCGTAAAGCGTTTCCCCAATACCCCTTCAAACTTGGCATGGGCTAAAAAGACATATGCTAACGGTCTGCTAACCTCTTGGGAGATTGTATAATGTCTGTGGCTGTTGCTATAATTTCTTTTGTAATCCTAATTGTTCTACTAAACCAATAAAGTAAGGAAAACTAAAAATGATGACTCGCAAGGACTATGTTCAGACCGCAGGAATTCTAAACTCAATTGCTGATGATGTCGATTTTCTAATTCTCTCAGATGTTGCTGAAAAGTTTGCTGAGATGTTTGCTAATGACAACGAGCGTTTTGACCACCAGCGTTTTATTGACGCAGTATTCGCATAAGGGGAACTAATGGAATTGTTTTTGTTAATCGCTCTTGTTGTATCACTTGGATATAACCTTGCCCAGGGCTTTATGCTGTGGCGAATGAGTGAGTGGCTGGCAGACTCTAAGCCACCGTTCTAACGACACGCCCAAAGATTGACTTGACAAAAGTTGATCGATGGGGCTAGCCCCCTGTGGATAACTCTGTGGATAAGTATGTTATAAACCTGTTATAAATTTCCCCAAATGATCGGCGTGTCTTGCGAATAAATGTCGGACCCCTATGCTACGCTGGAAGCGTATCGAAAGAAAGGTGAACCCAATGTTCAACACTAAGACCCCCATGGACCTTCCAAGCCTTCAGGCTGAGTATGACGCTATGGTTGCTATCGCTATGGCTACCCTTGACGCTGACCAAGACCTCGACCCAAAGTTTGAGCGTGAACTAACCGCTCTAATGCGTGTGGTCAAGTCGATGGGTGGCAACGCCCGATAAATGTCTGACCTATGTGTTAGGCTGTAAAAAAGAAAGGAAAACTAAATGAACAAGGAATACTTTGCCGAGGACTTTGGCTACTGTGAGATTTGCGACAACTTCACACCATTCGAGGAATGTGCCCGATGTGGCGAAGAGGTGTGTGTTGTCTGCCACCCATCCATCGGTTGCGATGGGTAAGATGTCTGCCCTGTCTGGTAAGTTTGTTTTATAACGAAAGGTAAACTATGTGCCAATG
>JACCDM010244992.1_pt1 | contig 27336 bp, 51 predicted proteins | sample 7445851 | NCBI WGS metagenome assembly JACCDM01 (sample SAMN15323438, study PRJNA562643) | freshwater metagenome | isolation source: river surface water | place: USA:Blue River Watershed | collected 2017-08-16
CCAGTAGCAACAGCAGCAACAGCAGGGTTCTCGTAAACCGAGTAACCTAGCAAGGTTGCAGGCTGACCAGGAATTGCAGAGTCAGACCAGATGTAGTTACCTGCACCGTCCTTCATCTTGCGAGCTGCAGCGATACCAGTCTTTGACATCTGGAAGCCTAGACCTGGAAGAACACGAGCGCCGTCTGCGATACCGTAAACGAGGTCGATTAGGTTCTCATAGGTAGCCGCACCAGCAACACCAGTTCCACCAGTAACAACCGAACCAGCAGCAGCAGCCAACTTGGTGGTTAGAACTGAGTTAGCCTGAAGACCTAGAGAGGTTCCTAGTTCCTGAGCAATGTAACCAGTAATGTCGAAGCCAGCGTCAGAAACAAGTTCTGATGATGCTGAAACTAGAGCGCCGTACTTCTCTGCACCTAGGGTGATTGATGAGAAGGTTGGGTTTGACTCGGTGATTGCTGAACCAGCTGCAACTGAACCTGCTGATGAGGTTGCGGTTACGGTTGGGATAACAAGTGACTCACCTGAAGCGGTGTTGAAAACCTCTGAGGTGGTTAGCATAGGGCCAACCAACTGAGCAATCTCGAACACACGGTTGTAGAATGACTGACCTACGGTGTTAGCCGAAGGAACAAGAGCTGCACGAGCCTCACGAGCGAACTCGTGTCCACGAACCTCACCACGAGCGATTGCACGAAGCAAGTCAGCGTCGGTGTTTACTGACTTCTCAGCAACGGTGAACTGTGAAGCAGCCTCAACAGCACGAGCCTCACGCTCGGCTAGCTTGGTTGCAGTAGCGATAGATGCGTCGCGGGCTTCAATGTCTGCCTCGATGCGTCCAATTTTCTGAAGATCCTCAGCGGTAAGTCCACGCTTCTCTGATTCTGCAAGGTCAATGACTTCGCGCATCTGAGCAACTAGGTTGCTGCGAACCTCAGCCTGAGTCTTAATGAACTCTGACATGATTCTCCTTAATAGAAATGAATTATTAACCTGCCGCGCAAACGCTGAACAGAACCCGACCGAGCAAACTCTGAATCGTTACTACAAGTTTAGTCGATACTTGCACACATAAAAAAAGAACCCCCCACCGAGAAAAAGGGTTTAAACATCGGTGGGGGGAAAAGAAATGCTACGGGAAGTTAGCGTTTTTCTTTTGCTTCTACAACTCTAGCCTCTTTAGGCTGTGTAGAAATCTCATCGGCCTTGTCAGCCTTTGCAAGATCCTTTAGTAGTTCTGCAATAGAACCGCTGTCAGGGTTGCCAGTAAATTCTGCCACAACCTTGATTGCGATGTCAATTTCTTCTTTGGTGGCCATTAGATGCCTTTCTCAATTAGGTCTAACTTCTTTTTGTAAAGAGCAACCATGTCACCCTCAACTTCTTCAACTTCTGGAGCTTTAGTTAGTTTACCAATAACTTCGGTAATCAACTGTCCTTGTTCAGCGTCTAGTTCTTCACCAGTTTCGATACGAAGCAAAGCATCAGCCAAAACATCAGCCGAAATGCCATCTAGTGAACGAACTGAAACAGTTCCAGAAGTTTGTTCGTACGCTGGAGTAGACACAAGGCTCACTTCGGCAAGAGAAACATCTTCAAGGTAACGGGTTTGACCGTCCTGTGACCAAGAATCCTTTTTGACAGAAAATCCAAACGACATTGCATCGATTGTGCCAATTTTCACAAGCGTAGCAAGGTCACGTCCGAGCGTGGTGTCAGGTAGTGTCGCAGTAACTTTCAAACCACGAGAATCTTCTACCAACTGGAGTGAACCATTACGGGTTGAAGCCAATGGGTTTGAGGTGTCGTGGTTCCACAGCAACATAATGCGGTTGCGTGACTGAAGTGAACGTTTGAAAGCACCAGGCTTCACAATCTCGGTGAACGGTAGTGGAAGGCTAGGTTCGTTGAACACAGAGGCGTAACCTGTGAAGGTGCGCCCATCACCTTCGGCTCGCAACTCAATGTGGTTAGTGCGAATTTCGCCCTTACCAAGCGAACGGTCTTCAACGCCTTCTAGTTTGGCTTTGATGCTGTAAGCAACCTTGAGCCACTTAGCGCGTGACTCGTCCATAACCTCATCAGTCATAGTGCCTCTTTCTTCTTCCCTAATTCTAGCAACAACCGATTCAGCAAAGGCTAAAGTGCGTTGTGCGGCTCTCTTTGAAGGGCCAGAACCCCAAAGTAGGTGAGCGACAACACCAGGCGAAGGGTAGTTCTCTGATGAAGGGTCAGCGTCTGGGCTGTCTAGGTCTACAAGGTGGCGACTAATCCAAGCCGCAATGCGAATCCATTTGTCATCTGAAACGTTACCGTCAGCCATTTCACGGGCTTCACGAACAGTCTTCTCAACAAGACCCTCACCACCCAAACCATCGGCGTAATACTGCAAACCACGACGAGCTGCGGCTCTCATGTAAGCAGGAGCGCCCTGATTAATTGCACGAACCTGCTCAATGTCCTCAACAGGCTCAGAAGGAGCGTCTATTTCTTGAAATTCTTCAGCAACCATCTCAGGACGAGGAACAATCTCCAATTTGAAAACATTCATAATCATGTACTTGTCAGTAGCAGTAAAAATGCCATCTTCTTCGTCATAAATGCGAACAACAGCCATTTGACCATCAACCATTTCGACCTCAGCCAAAATTTCAGGGTCAAGAACGTTCCAAGACACATAATCGCCTACTTGAAGGGCATCAATTGCAGCTCTTTCGCCCTCAAATGGTTCTTCGTCTGAAATGCTGATGGCAACAGCCTGATCAATAGCCGACTGTTTAGTGGTGTGGCAACCGTAGTAACCGTCGCCGTCGTCAACAACAGCCCAACCTGATTGGCACTCAGCGTGATTCTTTGTAATGTAATACGGCATTTATACCTGCTTCAAATAGCCGAGTTTTAAATCAGCCTTAGTGGAAATGGCATAAACCTGCTCAAGCGGATTCATGTCAAGTTGGATGGTTTCTAATTTGAGAAGTTGAAGCCCATTGCTTACTGAAACATTTGAATTGCCCAAATAAATCGAATCGTCATTGTTCATGTTGTGAATGATTAAACGAAAGTTTGAATTGTATGTGCCATCAATGAGAGTTGGTGTAAGACCAACCGTCACCTGCCCAGTCGTAATCATTAGACTCCGTAAACGCTCTCAGGGTCTTCAGGATTGATTTGTGCAACAGACTGCAACTGGTTAGTAGGAACACCCGTGTGAGCAATAGCAGGCAAACCGTAAGCCTTCAAAACCTCATTAGGGTCAAAACCAGCATCAATCAACTTCTTAACCATGTTGACCTTGCCTTCTTCTTCAGGAAGTGAAGCTGCAGACAAGTTGACATTAGCCAAAGGCACACGATAAACGTCGCCACCATCAACAGGAGAAAGATCTTCCAACTTGCGAATGTCATTGATGCTCATAAAGCCAGCCTGAGAACCAACAGAGTAACCCTGAATACGAGTCTGGAAGTCGCCACGCAACAAACCATCAACGTTGAACTTCAAGAAAGCGTTATTTGGAAGCAAACGGCTGTACGCCCACTCCAACTTTTCAATGTAAGGACGCAAAGTGTGAACAACAAACTGGATAGCGTTCTGTTCAACCGAAGCATACGACTGAGTGCCTGGAATACCCATCATTGACAACGGAATGTTGAATAGGCGAGAGATTTCTTCAACAGCAAAGCGACGTGACTCTAGGAACTGTGCAGAATCGTTGTCAACAGAGGTTGACTTGTAGGTTGCACCACCTGATAGGACACCAGTTTTGTGTGAATTGCGGAAACCCTTGTGGCGTTGGTCAAAACCATTAGCCAAATCACGAGCTTGCTCTTTAGTAAGCAACGGCCCAGGAAACTCGATGATGCCCTGAGTGGTTGCACCCTGACCAAAGAAACGAGCCGCATACTGTTGGAGTGCTGAAGCGACTCCTAGAGCGTCTGAGAGGCGGTTTACACGGCTAATGCCACGCATAGAACCAGGCTCAAGGACATCGGTGATGTGGATGATGTCTTCGCTAGTTAGAGCCTTACCAGATTCGCCCTCGTAAGTGAAAATCTTGCGACCCATACCGTTACGGGTAACAGTTACCTGTTCAGGGTCAAGCACAACAAGGTTGACAATCTCACCCTGACGGTCACGGAAAACACGAGTAAACGAGTTACCTGACACCATCAAAGACACAAGGTTCTGTTGCCAAAACGCTTGACGAGTGTTGTCAATGTCTGGCTGGTCAACCCATGCTGGACGAGGACGGTAAGGACGACGAGTACCATCAGTCCTAATGAACGTGTCCATAGGCAAAGTTGAAATGGTGTCAGAAATTAGGCTAACAGCCGAGAAAAACGCAACAACCTCAAAAGCAGTCTTCGGGTTGATAGCAACACCAGCCGAGTTCTCCAAAACAAGGTCAGAACCTGTTCCCCAAACACTCTGGAACGAAATCGCACGATTCTCAGTCAAACGACCCAACATTATTTACGCTCCAACGCTAAACCAAACAACAAAGCACCAACACCAGCGACAATGATGCCTGCTGGAACAAACCATAGGCCAACGCCTAAAGCAATAACAGCCAAACCAGCTGCTTGTAGCGTAGTAGCCAACATAAAACCGCCCTTACATAAAGAACTCAGGAATAACCTGCACTTCCATTCTACCTGCTGTCGCTCTATCAACTGCAATGACCGCAGCAACAGCCGCGTCAATACGTCTAGCACTCGCACGATTCTCTTTCACAATACGAACACCAAGGTTGTCAGTTTTAGTCACAGCATTAGATAAATGGCGGGCAAGCAACGGATTACCGTCATGTGAAACACGTTTCTCAGTCACAAAGTCAAAGAACTTAGCACAACCAACAACCATGCGACGAGCAGACGTAGAAGGATACTCCACAATCGGAACACCCTGATCCGCTAACACTTCCATAGAGCGTTGCCAACGGAACGGGTCACAAGCAACCTCACGAACACGAGGGAACCTGCGACAAAAGTTGAGAATTTCTTCTTCAACCTCAGCAATGTTTACACGCCAAGTATCATCATGGATGGTGTCATCCTTCTCCCAAGCCTTCACTAAAAAGACGTGAGGAACCTCATCCTCAGACTTAGGCACAGTAGAACCAACAATTACAGACGTGTCACCCGAAAACGAACCATCAAAGCCCAAAATAATCTCATCATCAGGGCTAACCTCATAATCGCCAACACAAGCATCCCAAGCACCATTAGGCAACCACGAAATCTGTGACGACACCCATTGATTCAAACGTTTAGTACGAAACTCAGCCTCGGGAGTACGCTTCACCGCTGAAGCAAAGTCCTCAGCCGAAACAATGTCACCAAACCCTGGATTAGCAATCTCCCAAGCTGCAGGGTCACGATGATCCATGTCCTCGGGTGCTTCCCACCAAGCCATAAAGAACGACGGGTCAACAACTTCACCCTTAGCAACCTTCTTCCCATACTGGTAAAGGCTGTAACAAATACTGTCCTGACCTGTACTGTCAGACTTCACACCAGCAGTAGTAATCGCCACCAACTGCCCAATCTTGCCACGGTTACCCATAGCCAGCGAGAACACGTCAAAGATTTCACGATTCTTATGGGCATGAAGTTCGTCCATAATTACCCTCGACGGGTTGAGGCCTTCCTTCGAATAAGCCTCTGCTGACACAACTTTAAAAACGCTATTAGTAGACGGCACAAAAATGCTGTCCTTATACACAGTTACAAGGTCGGCAAGTTCCGAATCCTCAACCATACGCTTCGCTTCACCAAAAACAATACGAGCCTGCTCCTTCTCAGCAGCAACCGCAATAACCTCACCACCATTGATACCCTCAGCCAACAACGAATACAACCCAATAGCTGCAGACGACAACGCCGACTTACCATTCTTACGAGGCATACCAATCAAAGCAGTCTGAGCCACCAAACCACCATCAGCATCACGAGCATACAAACGCTTCAACAACTCCTGCTGCCAAGGACGCAACTGCAACGCCTCACCAGCCCGACCAGCAATACCATCCTTACCAATCGACCCAAACGTTTCCGAAAATTCAACCGCAAACTCCCCATCACCCAAAGCAATAGCCTCAGACGAAACAGGAGTCAAATGAGCAGGCGGCCAATTAGCCATTCTTCTGAGCCTTCTTAGCCATCAATTCCTCAAGTTTGCTCTTAGTCTTAGCCGACACCAACCCCAAACGAGTACGATCCGCAGGACTAAACCCAAGCAACCCCAAATTAGACCGCAACTCCTTCTCCAACTCATGCAACCCCATAGTCACAGTCCTATCAGTCGGATTCACCCACCACAACTCCTGCAACCTAGCACGACGATCCATCTGCTCACACACAAGCTGCACCAAATGAGTATCAGTCCGAATAGAAATCCACAACTCACCAGCACCGAAAATAGAATCCCAAAACTGGCGACCAACATCACCCAACTCACGCAAAGGCTCAACATAGCCATACTCCAAAGGAGCAAGCCCATCATTTGAACGCAACGCTCGCTTACCAGGATTACCCTGAAGAATCTTCAACTCTGCTGGTTTCGGTGGATTAGCCATAGTTTCAAGCGTAGCAGTTTTCAAGGTTTTCAACTGCGGAAATACACGTCCTTCTACGGGCGGGGTGTCGAGGTCGGGTTGAAATTGGTGATTTTCCCACCCCCCACTCTGCCCCTAGGGGGTAGGTGTCATCCAGGCGGGCGTGTGTGCCTTGTAGCGGTGTTTCAATCCTGTTGGACGTGTGTGAGTTCATCCAGGGGGGTGTAGTGGCGTTGTCGGGCATTCTACGGCTTCGACGCGAAGAATTTTGATCTGATTTTAGGGGGTGACAGATTTTGGGTAAAAGAAAGCCCCCAAGCCGTGAGGCTCAGGGGCTAACTTGGGGTTGCTGTGGGTTAGGCGTTCACCCAATCGTGAGAGTGGTCACCGTTTAGGCGGTAGTGGCTCAGGCCACAATCCCACTCACCGTAAACGGCTTTCCTTGCTGTGGCACTTCCCTTGGTGTCACCTTGGAAGTCATGGCGTACCTTCTGAATTGCTTCAAGTGCGTTCTCTGCGTACTCGTAGAACTCCCCTAGTCCTTGGAGGTTCACGGCGTAATAGTTGTCTGATGTGGTGTTCATTTCAAAACTTCTTTCTAATTGTCTGGCTTGTTTGGGTGTGTATGGTTCCGACACTAACGGCGATGGCAAAAGCAACAAAGGCGGTGAGTGCTTTTAGGGCGTTCACTCGCACTCAGTCGAGTAGAGGGCATGACGCTTTAGAAACTCAGACTGCCATTCGGGAGCCGTTGCCTTCCCGTTCATGATGTCGATGAACTCCTCTAGGGCGTTCGCCCCGTCGTGATAGTTGATGTCTTCCAGGTAGTCGATGGCGTACTGAATACCCTGAAGGATGGCTTGGTTCTGTGCGTGCTTGAGTGTCGAGAAAGTGATTGTCACTTCATCGTTGCGATGGTAGCCACCCTCATAAAAGTTCTTGCCACAGTCTTTGCACTCGGTAGCAATTTCCTCATTTTCTGGCTCTGAGGTTTCCAGCTGCGAAACGCCCTCCGAAAATTTTGGGCTGACTTCTTCGACGGTGGTCACAATCTCAGGGCAGTCGAGGACACCCTCAAGCCATAGAGTGAGAGCCTCCTCTCGACTGTCGGCGTGTGTGTTGTGTGTAACGACTTCGGTAATTTTGTAAATGCTCATTTTTTGTTTTCCCTTTTTCTGGTGATCTTTTTTAGATGGTTTCAAAAAGTGCGATGTTCTCGAGGACTTGCTCAGGCTTGAACATTTCCTTTTTAGGTGTGTGGCTTAGGACGGTGTACAAGGTCACACCCTTCTCTCGAAGGTAGCGTAGTGGGTATGCGACAACATCCGATGAGATGAGCCCGTTTGCCTCTAGAAACTCGATGGCGTAGTACTCAAATTGTGAACCATAACCGAACGCATACTCGACGGCTCCAAGTAAACGCCCGTTCGCCATAACTCGGACGCTCTGAAAAGTCGTTCCGTCGTTGGTTGTGTACTGTCTTCCCTCGAAGAATAGCGAGGTGATTTTTTCCTTTTTCATTTTTTGATTCCTTCCCGAATCGTTTTTTTATCGGCGGTGTGCCGTGTTCATTTCCATAGGGTGGACGGTGACCCATTCGGCTACTTCTTCCCAAGTAAGCCACGCCCCCGTTTCTTTTGCGTGTTTCTTCCAAGCCTTCTCCATAAGGTCACGGGCTAGGGCTGGCGTTTCGGCGTAGGCGTGAAACTCGAAGTTTTGAGTTTCTAGGTGTGCGATGTAAAAAATCATTAGTTCACTTCCTCGACTTCGCAAGCCCATAGGTTTACAACTTGGCCCTTTAGGTCGACATACCAAGACGCATAACATCCGCAAGCATCTCGCACCTCGAACCTTCCGAACAGTTCTCCGAGTTCGGGCGAAGCAATAAGGGGCGTATTGGCTGGCCGTTGGTATCCGTGCCAAGTTGGTTTAGTGGTTGTGTGAGTTGGTTCCCACTCGCTGAGTAAATACTCAACGATGGCGTTACGTTTCGTGATGGTTTCGAGGTGCTTTTCGTACTTGTCCACGGTTAGCCCACCAATAGAGAGAAGACGATTACAACGGCGTAAATGAAACCGACAGCGATAGCCATTCGAATGACAGCACCGACAAGAAGCCCGAGGGCTTTCCATTCCTTTTTGATTGCTTGCTTCATTAGTAGCCACCTTCGAACTCTAGAACGATTGCTTGAAAGAATGCCCATAGGGTTTCGGCTAGTCCGTTTGCTTCTGGCATCTTCTCTAGTTTCTCCGAGAGGATTTGAGCGACTTCAATTTCTGCGAAGTTCTTTGGGTAAACCTCTCCGCCGTAGTTGCGTGAATCGACGGTTACAAGGCTCCAAGAAATAGCGGAGCCTGAAGGGTCAGTAAAGACAAGAACGTTCATGGTGTGACCGTAGTAATTGATGACGTTGTGAAGGGTCACGTCTGGCGTGAGTTCTGAATCGTATTCGATTGCTTGAATGTTCATTTTTTGATTCCTTCCCGAATCGTTGTAGGCGGTTTGCCTGTAATAAATGTAGCACCTTTACAAGAACCGCAACACCCTTTAGAAAAACTTTTTTTCGGCGTGTCAATTTCAAGATCTAGAACGCTTGTTCGAATACATTCGGGTAACTTTCGAACGCCTGTTCGAAACACCTGTTCGCAGCTGGACACAGCCCGAATCAGCCCCCGAGAACCAGATTTTCCGTCGAACCAGATCCTGACCAGATTTTAACCAGATTTTTTTCAACCAGATTTTAACCAAATCCTGACCAAATTCTGACCAGATTTTTAAACCAGATTTGACCGCCGACGATTACAAGAACCATGAGCTGCCCGCAACTCGGCAACATCCCCATCCTCACCAGGTTGAACATGATCCGCCTGCCAAGGGTCAGTTAACCTAGCACCCTCGCCACAAATCCAACACAACAACGCTGTTGCCCGAATCTCCGCAGCTCTCCGCTTATACGAACCAGAATACTGACCAGATTCCCGTTTAACGTTAGCCCGTTTCACCTCATGTAACTGTTTAACCAGATTTTCGTGCGTAACACAACGATTGCCACCTGTTGTCAGTTGGCCGCAATCTAAACAAGGTTTAGGAAATCGACTCATTTGTTCTTATCCGTGGCATAAAAACCAGATCCTTTGAAGGAAACACCCACAGTTTTATAGTCACGAACCATCTCTTTGCCACAATGACAGACGGCTTTGAAATCTTTCACATGAATACTGATGGTTTGGGTGCGAGTGTTTCCGCACTCACACTTGAAATCGTAGACAGGCATTTATTCAGCCTTCAGATTCTTGCGTACTCTCTCCAGAAAGGTAACAATCGCACGAGCTTCACGGTCTGCCCCAATGTCTGCCAAGTCATTAGCGTAAGCGATTAGGTCTTTGATTAGTTGGTTGGCGCTCATGCTGCCCTTCTTGCTTGAAAATAGTGTTTAGTACAAAGTTGTTTGGCTCTAGGTTTTTCAGAGCATCCTTTTACCTTACATTGCCAAGGGTCAACTACTTCATCAAAGATGAGTGGTGTCTTTTCTTTTATCTGCCCAGCAGCTTTACGGTCACGATAGTCGGCTAGGTAATGTTTAGCACAGAGGTTTCGGGCTTTGACAGGTTGGCCACAATGACAGGTCACTTTCGCCCCTCAATGAGTTCAATCGCATAACGCCAATGCTGATCTGCTTTAGCCAACCAGCAAGCTTCACAGTCGCAGTTCACACCATCGGCTTCTAAGAGTCTGATGATACGGTCACGCTCGGATTGTTTGCCGTCATAGAACCCTGTTGTGTAACCCTTATCGGGTTGGTCAGGTGTGTGACTCACTTGTTCTCTCCCTTGATAAGTTCGATGATGCCTTCAATCGGATACTTGCCAGCATCGGTGTTAGGGCTTAGTTCGTAAAAAGTTGGTATGTAGTCTTCTAGCAGCGCAACAATCCTGTCACGCTCATCTAGTGCAGCTTGCTCTAACAAAACCTGATAGGTGGTTATTGGCATCGACAAAGTTGCTTGTTGGCTAACAAACTTATCCAATACGCTCATTTGTTCTCTCCCTTGATAAGAGCGATAACACTTTCAAGGCTTGAATCACTGTCATGCTCCATAACAGTTTTCCAACCCTCGTAGCTTTCCAACAACTCAATGATACGGTCACGCTCATCCCTCGCACCGACAGCCTTACCAAACATTAGCCCTTTAGCAAAGCCAGCGTCATACTTGCGAGCAAAGGTGCGTTGTAGGCGTGTAGCCCAATCTGGTTTCATGTTCTTCCCTCTCTAGATTTTCTTTACTGATCCCGTGAACTCTTTGCCCTGTGTCAACTCAAAGATGACCACGCCAGGCTGTGAGTCTTCACCTGCGTTGAGGCGATACCAGTCCGAACCGTTATCCATCGTTGCAGCTTGAACCCAAAAGCGTGAAGCCCCTCGCTCGTTACTGGCACACTCTTGCACTCGAAGGTGATGGAAGTGACCGCTGGCTAGGATGGTTGCGCTGGCGATAGGTTGCTGCCCAAACGCTTGCTTCTGCCAATAGGTTACAACACCTTCAGGGCGGTTTGCTTGATGTCCGTGAACTATCCCCAGGCGATGAAAGTTATCCCCAAAGACATCCACAACAAGGCTCTCATCGTGTGGTTGTGGTTCAAAGAAGCGGATACCGGCTTCGGTTTCTTTTGACAGTCTGGCAAGGGTGCGACCAATGTGGATACCCCAGTCGTCTGTTGCCAAACCAACCCGTTGTTTGTTGATACGGAACTGGCAATGGTTTGAGCCGATAGAAGCGTAGGTGACTTCTGGAACGATGGCTGACACTTGCTTGAGTAAATCCCAAGTTAGTGTTGTTGCAAGGTCAACCTGTTGCATCAGGCTTAGGTCGTTGCCTTGAACTTGTGCCATGTCAGCTGCGTTGCTGAAGTTCTCGATAATGTCGCCAACATCTGCCACAATCACACGGCTAGGCTTTGTTGCCTTGATCTCGGTGATGATGGTTGAGATGGCTGTTAGACAGCGTTCGATAAGGTCTTGGCTGTTACCGCGTGAAGCCGTCTTGCCCACCTGTAAGTCAGACCAGAGAATAACAAGGGCTTTATCAGCGTTAGTTGCCTTAGTAGCCTTCTTGATGTTCTTCTTTGCCTGACTGTATAGCAATGGCAAGTCTTGTTTCGCTCCAAGTTTACGGAAACGGAAACGGTAAGAAGTCAACCAGCGAGGTTCAGCAGGCCACGGTGAGGCCACTTGCCAGCGAGAGGTGCGAGGTTCGCCCACAATCTCAATCTCAGACGGGTCAAACCCTGCCTCAACCAGAAACTTGTCAAAGTCAGGCTTATCGCCCTGTTCAAAACCAGGCGTAGTCGCTTCACCCTCAGAACCATCGAACTCAACCGAAGGATTCCAACCTGTCGGTGCAGTAATCTTTGGTGCTGGCTGGCTTAGGTTCTCTAGCATGAGCAGTTACCGTCACGGTGGCGTTGAATAGACGAATCAACCAACTGCAAGCCACGAGTCTTCAAAGCGTTGCTGAGAGTCTTGTGAGGCCAAGCTGCGGTATCTGCAAGGGCATCAGTCAGAATCTTTTTATCTTTGTCATCCAATTCACTTAGAACCGTGCGAACTTTACACGGAAACTGGCGAACAGGGGGTTTCAAGTCTTCAAGCATAGTTTTAGCCTATCCGTAAATCGTTGTGGAACTCGTCAACCAGAACTTCGGCTAGGTCTTGAGCGTAACGTTCAGGATCTTCACCATCTTCGATAGCCTCCAAGATGCAAGACAAGTGCCTGCGTATAGCCTCCATGTCATCCGACCAGATTAGAGGCTTGCTGAGTAGGTCAGCGGCTTCGATTAGTTTGCTCATTTAAAACTCCACCATTTCTTTTTTCTGTCTGGAATATTGAACTCGTAAATCATCGGCTTGACTGTTAGGTTCTCAGCATCCCATTGTTTAGGGGCTATTCTGCGCCAACCCCAAGAGGCAGGAATGTCGTAAATAGCTCGATAGTAACCAAGCTCATAGATTTCACCGCAGTCGCATTGCCAGATTGTGCCAATGTTTTGATTTGGCATCCGTTCGGGCTTGGTGCAAGCATGAACTTCTTTTAGGTATTTGCCACTCATTTGTTCAACTCTTTCTTCACAAACTCCCACAAATCATCAACATCAACCTGTGCAACAGGCTTCACAACCAAATTTTTGCGTTCAAGCCGCCACCATTGGTTGTAATGAGTAGGACAAAACCCCTTAGCCCGAGAAGTCGCACCACAAATCGTACAAACCTTACTGTCCGACGGCACAAACTTCAACGACATCTGACGACTAGGCATCTGAACATTATTAGCCTTGTTGTAACGGTAAGCCCTCATGTAATGGTTTGAACACAAACCCAAAGCAGATACAGGTCTTACACACTCAGGAAAGTTGCAATCAACAACCAAATCCAAAGTCAAATAATCTGACGCTAACAATTTCATTTCTTCAACTCTCTTGCAAGCCAGCGGTTAGCCGAGGTTGCGACTCTATCTCTTGCCCCAGCTGCGTAACGGCCAGCGTTAAACATTTTGCGTTCACGTTCTGAATCGGGCTTGGTGTAGGTGATTACCTGTGGTTGGTGTGTGACCTTGCGTGGGTTCTTCCAGGATAGGTCGTGGCGTTCGGCTTCCAAAGCCAATAGGAACTCATTAGGCTGCATTGTTTCCGCCTTTAATAAGACTTACAGCAGATTCCAAAGTACGACAAATAGTGTGATTAATTTGGTCATCTGACCTATTTGGTCGCATAGTCACTAGTTGCGTGTGTTGCCTTTTTCTGTCGTCTAGCAACTTGATGATGCGTTCCTGTTCCAAACGCATACCATCACGAACAGCCTGAGCCAAAACCTCAGCCAACTGATCAACCCTTACTGTCTGCATTTTCCAACTCCTTAATAAGTTCAAGAATCTGCTTAGACGGTTTCTTAATCATGCGAAGTTTCTTAGCAACCTCAACACGAGCCTCAAGACGGGCAGTAGCAAAAATCATGTCACGCCAAGAACTCGTCTGGTCATAAACAGGAGTCGGAATCATGCTCGGCTCCAAACAGTAGCCTTACGACCAGAAGCAGACTTAGCAAACCCAACCTCTTTCACAAGGCCAAGACGCACAAGTTCTGCACGGCGAGAACGAATACCAGAAACAGAAGCATAAGGAGCCTTCCTGTTTGATGAACGCACAAAATAAGCCTGAACAAGTTCCTCATCAGTCATTTTTTTGCGAAGCAGAACCAGGATGGCTTGCTGAGTTTTAGTGATGTTATCGACAGAAGCCGCAGCTAGGTGTGAGGTTTCTCGATCTTTGAGTCGTGCAAATGGCACTTTGGTTTCCTTCCCTGAAACATCAACAATTTGTTGATAACCAAAATGCTACACAATAAACGCTACATTTAGCAAGTTTATTTTCAAACGTGTTTATAACAGTTCGATAGCGACGAAAGCACCAGAGTTAGGGAAAGAAGTATCGCCCACATAAATTTCTTTAGCATGAAGTTCACACACCAAAGCATCATCCAACCAGACTCGAGCCTTAGTAAGCGAGTCAAACAAACCACGCACCAACTTATCCAAATCTGGTGGAACAGCAGGATACGGGTGCTTAGGGTTTTTAGGTCGATCAATAAAAAATGTTACAAAAACTTTTACAGGCTTATCAAACGGAGTGACATCCTGTTTATTCAACATCTCCTGCTTGGCCGCCAACACAATCGCTGACCGCCAAGCAGGAAGATACTTTGAAGCCTCTACGAACCGATTATTGCCCTTATACGACTTCGACCCCTGTGGTGCAGGTCGACCATGAACGACAAACCTCAGTTCATCCATTTAGAACGGTGAATCTACTGGAGCGAGAATAGTTTTAACAGCTGCAACAGGTTCACGAGGAACACCAACATTGATACGAGGGTTGTTGATGCTAATAGACACCTTTGCGTCACCCTCATAAATGTCAGCCTTCACAGACAAAATACCTGAAACATCAACAACAGTTCCAGGAGTCCAAGCCTCAGAAGTCCAAACCTTGTAGTAAGTGTTGACAACAGTACCGTCCTGCTTAGTCCAAGACTCGACTAGGGTAAAGCCCTTCTCGCCTAACTTGTCACCAACAGTTGCACCCTTAACGTTTACAAACGCCATTTTGTTTCTCCTTTTTCTTTCAAGCCTAGATCTCATCTAGGACATTTTGTATGTGCATGACATTACAACAATCCTTATGACCACAAGTGCGTTCACCAGGAAGAAACAACTCGCCATGCAACAACGGGTTATCTTCAACATCATACTGCCCATGCCACGGAATACAATGTTCCGCACCAAATTTTATGCTCTTAGCAGGTCGAGCGCGACAAGACACACAAAGCAAATCATTGCGTTTGCGTTTCTCATCTTCCCAAGGAATCCCACAACGGAAACAAAGGTTACGTTCCTGCACACTTGTGAGTCTACCGTTTTTTCTGAAAAGGTTTGTTTTCAATCAGTCCTGCGTCGATAGCTGCCTGATGTGAACAAGGGTCACAATACAACAAGCCCTTACCGTGCTGGCATTTAGGCATTGGTGTACCTTCACGCTTGTCCTCGTAAGTCAATGCACGTTCACGACGTTGTTCAGCATCAGCATCAGCCTTCAACTTTGCAATCTTGCCCAAGATGTGTTTTGGTTCAACCCAACGAATTGACTCATCGCGTGTGGCCAATACGGTAGCGATACGAGTCTGTTCGAAATCTTGCTCATTCAAAATGATGTGCCAAGCACCATAGGTTTGCTCGGTAACGTTACGACCATCTGTGGCTGAGATGAAATCGACGATTTGTTTGGTTTCTTCTGGTCGCATTTTTTATGCCCAATCTGGTTCGGTAGTGATTTGTTTGGTTTGTTCAAAGTTCGCTAAGAAACGTTCAGCCGCTAATGCTTGCTGTGCCTGTTTAGCGTTTGCTTTATTTTTTGATGGTAACGGGTCATCGTTCCAACATTGGTTATTCAACCAGGTAGCGGCGTGTTTTGTAAACGCAGGATCACGGTTGGTATCATCACGGTATCTGATAACCCCGTCAAGGATAGTTTCAAGTGCTTCGGCTTTGAGTGCTTGCTTGAACGCTCGCCTTGCTGATTGCTTATTTTCTTTACGAGGGTAGATTGCCCAAAATCGATTGAACTTTTCGTCATCGACTTTTGATGAAATATCTATAACTTTAGTTATAGATGGTTCGGGTTCGGGTTCGGGTTCGGGTTCGGGTTCGGGGGTATCTTTTGGTATAGCGTTCGTATCCGTTTCGTATACCGTTCGTATAGCGTTCGTACCATTAGGCTCTTTACCCCATCGTTTAGCCACATTCTGCTTGTTCTTCTCCGAACGAGCAACGGCTTTAGCCTCTAATGCTTCACGAGTTGGCTGATAATCACACCAATCATGGAATTGAATACCAAAACGTTCCTCATCGTGCCTCCAAAGGCCAACGCCAATAAGTTGCTCGACAGCATCTCTTTCAAACACCCATTGATCTAAAACAGCAAACGGAACAAATCCGTCAGTCATTTTGTCGGCAGACCAGGTTCCAGCCAAAAGCCAGATACCTGCAGCTTGAGCTTGGTACTCACGTCGAATGGTGAGAAATTTCATTGACGAATAAAAACCATCGTCTACTTTAAACCATGCCATTTGTTGCTCTTTTCCCAGCAACCCAGTTAAACTGGTATTGCCGATAGTGTGTTTATCGGTTTGGGTAGGTCACTTGTTTGGTTGGTGGCCTACCCTTTAATTTTATCAGAAGCCTGCACAATGATTCTTTCCACAGCCTGTGGCAAAGTAACCGAGTGCATAGAACCTTCCTTTTGTTGCGAAGATGTCAAGCTGCTAGTGTAAACGTCACTCACAGTAGGTGTTGGTAAGTTTACATCGTTATTTGCAGGCTCATAATCGATGCCTTGCAACAAAATGCGTAAAGCCAACTCTGCCTGCTGAGGCACAACACCATTACCACAAGCCTTCAGTTCGTCCACACGGTTCAAACCAACATCAGTTATCCAACCATCAGGTAAACCCATCATCCACTCTGTAAAGCGACTAGAGAGCCTGTGAGAGCCATCTTTACCATCAGGCTTAGTTGGTTCAGGTGCAAGACGGCCCAAAACTTCTTCCCAGCGACGAATAGCAGGCTCAAACTTACCCCAAGAAATCTCAGAAGCCTCCATCTCCATACGCACAGCAACACCCAACGAAACACCAGGCATCCCCCTATACTCGCCATCCTCAAACTTCTGACGACGCTCCAAATAATCCTCAACAGGCTCATCATAATTACGAATGTGACCCAAAGCAGGAGTAGGCAACAAATCACTCACAACACGCTCATCAGAATCAACAATGCCCTTAACAATCGTGCCAAGTTGCGGTTGAGAACGACGCAAACCAGCCTCATACCCCTCTGGTTGAGAATCACGAGCCTTCAACGTAGGCAACAACTGACCAGCAATAGCATCAGAAACCTTCAACCCATTCTCAGCCGCCAACTGAGCCATCTGATCCCTAACCTGCAACATACGATTACGGTCACGAGCCTTATCCTCAGAAATAGCCCCACCCTGACCCTCAATCGCAGAAGGAGTCCTAAGCATCGACTCCTCGGGGATAGGCAACAATGAAGACTCTAAACCGACTGTGAGGCGCTCCAGCATCGGAAGCCCGAACACTCGTCCACCTTGCGTCATACCCGATGTCGGCCAAGTCACCGAGAACAGCTCCCAATGCTCGCAAAGGAGGTTCGCCATCCCCGCTCTCTCCCATACACCACGGGCAGAGTTCCAAATCGCTGTGGGCTGTTGCACTAAGTAATCCTCTAACATTTTCAATAACCACCAATCTAGGTCGAATAATCTCAATCGCTTTATGAAACTCAGACCACAAACCTGATCTTGTTCCATCTTTCAAACCAGCCCGCTTACCAGCAAGGCTCAAATCCTGACACGGAAAACCACCAGTCAAAATGTCCACAGGTTCAACCTGTGTCCAATCAACTTTTGACACGTCATGGAAATTAGGAACGCCTGGAAAGTTCTTTTCCAAAATCGCTGACGGAGCTGCTTCCCATTCACAATGCCACGCAACGGTCGCACCAGTAACAGCATTTACGGCAAGATCTAGTCCGCCATATCCGCTGAACAAACTACCAATTTTCATAAGACCCCTTTTCGTCTAGTTGAAACATTACTACAACTAAAGTGTTTTATACAACTCTGCACGTTCAAAAAAATTATCCAAATAAAACCACTTACCCTCCAACGGGTAATAAATAGGTTCAAACTCTGGATTAGCAAACTTGCTTATCTTCCAACCAAAATCCCTTGCACGAGTCGCCCACTCAGCATCAGACTCCATCAACCCATTAACCTCTGAACACATCACAATAATGTTCGCAGGGTTATTCAACGCCTTAAACGACCCCATGCCACGGTTAGCCCGATGATGTGGAACAGCCGTATCCACAACACCACAATGCACACACCCAATGTCGCGTCGCAGAAACTTACTGAACGTCTTCGGGTTCATGGCCGTCCTGTTCCAACTGCATGAACTGTAACTCAATCCAAAACGCTACCCGCCACCAAAAATTAGTATGAATGGCAATGAGGGTGCAAATGATTATGCCAATCCAGGCAAGCAACAACTCCATTACCTCAACACCTTCAACTCTGTTTCAATCTGACGAGCAATAGTCTGAGTAGACATTTGAGCCAACTCCAACTGTTTCATCTTCTGACGAATACGATTATGTTCAGCCTTAGCCAAATCCGCTTTCAAACGAGCCTCAGAAGCCTGCAAACGACTAACAGCCGTCCTATCCGCCACAGTACCCTGAGCGTTCATAAACGCCAACTGCAACGCCCTATCAGCCTCATTCTCAGCCTCAGCCAAACGACACTCAGACTCAAACAAAGCCTGAACACCCTTAGCTGCCTCCGTCTGAATCCTCTGCAATTCCAGAATCACTTGACTCGGAGTAAAACTCTCCACGCTCCAACCTTCCCAAACGTTCTAACATCAACTCGTGCATAAACGAAGCCGCATTGTCCTGCATAGACACAACAAGACCGTGATAACACTCACGCAACTCCACCAGACTAGCTAGCAGAATCCTATGATCCCTTGACTCCATTGGCAATTTTGGCTATCCCATCAATAATTGGTTGACTAATCTTGAGCCTAACAGCAGACGCATACAACTCACGCAAAGCAGGCAAATCTTCTGCCACAGCCAAAGCCTCCGCTTCAACAAGCCAAGGACGTGCAGGAGCCTTCGGAGTGACATCAGCTGCAACCTTAGCCATCTCCTCACGAGAAGCCAAAGTAGTTTGCTTTTTATTACCAGACCATCCAGCCAAAGCAAGACATCTGCCCACGGCCGAACTTTCCGCATTTTCCATTGCAGAAGTTTTATTTGCACCACCAGTACCATCAATTTCAAAAGCGTGGCCTGTTGACTTAGGTAGGTTGCGTTCCTGGTCTGCGTCAGTCAAATAAAGTGTTGCTTTAAACACCCAAGTGCTAACTTGACGATCTTGTAGCGTGGTCAGATTTTCGGTAACAATACGAGCATCTGGGTATTCCTGATACAGAATCTGGATGCGTTCGGCAACCGTTGAATACTCGGCAAGGTTGAACATAGCCATAATTTAATCCCTTTCATCTAAATAAATAATTGCTTGTTGCAGTAAATCTTTGTTATCCCGAAAATAACCAAGACCCGAATTGCAATGTATACAAAGCAATCCACGAATCTTCCCTGTTGCATGATTGTGGTCTACTGCAAGAGTATTCCTTTTTGCACCTCTACCTTGCGTAGTTTGATTGCAAATTAGACATAACCCTTTTTGTTCGTCGTACATTTTTTGATACTCACTTGGAGTCATTTTGTAACTTTCCCAAAGACCTTTGCGTCTACGGTCTTTACGAATCCTAACCCTATGGTTGTCCTTCATGCAAGCTGCACAATACTTTGGGAAATTACCTGTACGATTTGGAGTGCTTTCCTGCGAACAGCCAGCGCAAGTGAAAGTAGTAGGCCGTGTGTAAACATCGCCATAACGACGTAGCCTATCGTAGTGACTCTGGCACATACCTTTGCAGATAGGCTTTTTATCGCAATTTTCGACTTTACAACTCACTTTGCTACTTTTCTTTTATAAACCAAAAACGGTGACCCAGAACGTGACTGCTGTTTAGCAACCACCCGTTCACCCTCAACTTCACCATACTTAGCAGAACCCAAAGCGTCAAGCACACGCGACTGCAACTCACGATACTCCTCAGTCACATCCTGCAACCGTTCATACGCCAAACAATAATGCATACCCAAATCACCCAAATCCTCAACAACATCATCAAGGCCTTTGTTCAAATCACGCATCGTATTCAACGTCGACTCAGAACCATCCCACATAGGCTGCTCCAAACGGTCAACACAATCCAAAAACTCATACACTTGAGCCTCAATCACAGAAGCCTCAAACGGGTCATAATCCAACTCAAACTCCTGATACGTTGAACCAGCCAACGCAACAATCTTTGCCTTCTTCAAACCCAAAACGTGCATATACCAAATGACCTGTGCTCGATAATGGCGAGGAACTTCAGACCAATAATCACGACTGAACTTAATTTCAACAACACCAACCGTGCCATCTAGCTCAACAAAAATACCGTCAGGATTAGCGTGGAAACGACTTTCCTTCTTCGACGCATACGACCCAGCCTGCAACACCGTCAACTCAGGATGTTCCTCAGCAAAGATTTCTAAAATGTCATCCTCAAGTTTTGTACCCAAACGCATACTCATAGACGGAGTAACTTCAGACTCAATCTGCCCCGTGAACTTATAAAACGCTGTAACAGCAGACTCCCAAGGATTCACACCAATAATGGCTCCAACCTGTGAACCACCAACAGCCCCCTTACGAGCCTCATGCCACTCAGGAGAACCATTCTCAAAAACACCCAACTCAACAGCACCAGGCATCTCAAAATCAACAACATCAAACATTATTTACCCTTTCATCAAAAATAACATTTCCCAATAGCATTACCATACAACGTATGACCGACAAAAAACACATTGAAAACTCAACGGAAGTCGAAAGACGTTACAAGAATCTGCTACAAGCCATCATAGACAATGGCGGAGTTGAATGTGAACAAGTACCAGAAATTTTCTTCCCAGAAGATCTGGACTACCGTGACCGAAAAGACGACGAAAAACTCGCAAAAGCCATCTGTGCAAGATGCCCCATAGCAGTCACCTGCCTACAATACGCCCTAACATCAAAAGAACCATGGGGAATTTATGGAGGGTTAACGTCCGAAGAACGCAAACAAATAAAAATTAGGGCTTAACGTCTTCTTCTAATTCAGGGTCATCGTCAGAACCAAAGTCATCCCAGCTAAACGATTCTTTTTCCGCAATTTCAAGAGCGTCTTTAATTTGCTCGTTATCTTCAGCCTGTTGAGCAACAACAGCACGGAAAGTCTTTTCAATGTCTTCCAAAGTCCAATGGGCTTTCCAAATCAAGATGACACCCAGCACGGTAACGATAGTGCCTAACACCGTTCCAACAGCAATCATGCCGCCCCAGAACCACCCAACAGGAGTCGGTGCGCTAATACCTGCACCAGTCAAAAAGAACGCCATGAAAACGCCCAAGACACGAACAGCAATCGACTGAGTAATCTTCTTCATAGTTATCCTTTACAAATGCAAGTCGCGCAATGCTTTGCTGACACAGTTGGGGTAGCAACGGAAGCAACCGCTGATGCAGGTTTCTGGGCTGCTATCGCCTTCACCAGGAACGAATGAGCATCGAACACTTTGCCCGTAATTCCGCCACCGCTTGTTAGCGACAAGGTGAAGTGCAAGTGAACACCCGAAGACGCTGATCCAGAAGTTCCAGCACCGCCCACGCTTTGCCCCGACTTTACTTTGTCGCCCACTTTTAGAGGACTTTGCTTGTCCATGTGACAGTAGATGAAAAACCATTTGCCAACCTTGATTTCAATAATCCAACCCAAAACATCAGACCACTTGTTCATGGTCACGATGCCGTTGCCTACGGCTGGAAGCGGTGTGCCTTTTTTGAAGCCGTTATAATCTACGCCACGATGAGGGCCAAGACCCATAGCCTTACGCTCAGGCGAGTGTGAACCGAACGGGTCAGCAACCTTTGGGAATGGTAAACGCCAGTCATACATCAGCCGAGCGCCTTAATAATCATGAACACGACACCGCTAGAAATAGCAGCTGAAAGAATACCAGTCACCCAAGCACTAGACCAGCGAGCCTTCTCCAAGTCACGGACACGCAACTCAAGGTCAGCATAATTCTTGACGGTTGCTTTGATTTCAGCAAGGTCTTGCACAATCTGAAACAGCATCTTGTCTGAAGTAGGTTCGCTCACGCTCGGATTCTTTCTTTGTAAGTCATCGTTGCGTAGGCGATGAAACTAGTTTACTACTTGGTTAGTGCGGTGATTTGGTCTTCAGTTAGACCCAACGCAACCAGGGCTGCGATAGCGCTTGCTTTGTCATCTGCGATCTTGTCGGCTTCTGCCTGTCGGATTGCTTCGGCTTCAGCGTATGCCAAAGCATCGGCTTCACGCTGTGCGATTTCCTCGGCGGTTAGTGGCAGGATTTCTTGTTCGCCTGTTTCGCAGTTGACTACGATACGGGTTGGGATTTCAGACATTTGTTTTCTTTCTCCTAGTTAGGCAACTCAAGCAACGCTTGCGCCACCCGAGCCTTTGGTGATTGTGTAAAGCGAAGCGGTGCTGTATTGCACAAATAAATAAGTTGGGTCAAAAAGTTTTACTGATGTAACCGCTGCTGTTCCAGTCCATGAACCTGCTGCGATAGTCGCATTAGCCGCAGCGACATTGTTTTCAGTCACAGAATTACTGCTAAATGTTTTAGCAGTCGCAGATGTGTAATTAGGAATGTAGATTTCATTGTTGCTAAATGTGCTTGCTGTTGCAGTATCTCCAACAGCATAGATAAGACCCAAATAGGTGTTAGCAATCGTGCCACTTGTTGCACCTGTGCCATTGCCAGTCAAATATCTAACTGTGTAGTTGCTGGCAGTATCGTTATTGACCTGCATTTGCACAATTCGGCTCCCGCTTGTGCCAGTTCCATATCTTGCATTGAACAAGATAACAAGGTCAGTAGCCGATTGTGGGATGCCTGTAAACTCGATGCTTGCTGCGCCACCAGCACCAACAGTTACGGTGCTTACCAAAGTTCTACTCATAATCAGGCCACGATTCCGTATAAAGCAAACGAGCTGCCACTAGCAAAAGTTCCCGTGCTTGGATAAAGCATAATGCTTGTAACAGCATTTGTTTTAGTCCAAACTGCGGCAATAGCATCAGTTCCACCACCAGCACGGTCGGTGCGCACAGAAAACCCCTTATGCAAAGTATTCGAAGAATAACTAAAAAAATTAAAAATCGCTGAAGATTTTGCACCGCTTACCAAATAAGCGTTCAAAGAGCAACGCGCACCATTAGTATCTGCGTTCGCACCAGCCTGCCCAGCCGAACCATTACCGCTCATCAGCTGCCATTGGTAATAAACAGAAGTATCAGAATTAAAACGCAAATAAAGTTCAGCAGTTGTTGAAGCAGAAGCATCAGCAACCAAAACTAAATCTGTATAAGCCTGTGAAATTGACGAAAACGACACAGACGCGGCTGTTGCTGAAAGAGTCAAGTTAGCAAGTGCCGTATAAGTAGGTGTTGGCATCGTCTAACCCTTCACGCCATACAAAGAAATGCGCGTATTAGTTCTAAACGACCCAACCGCAGAATCAAGTTTAATTGAAGTTATCGCATTAGTGCTTTGCAAAAAGCCGCTGCCTAGAAGAACATAATGCGTTCCCGATGCAGTATCAGTTCGACCAGCCAACCATCTTGCCGTCTTGTTCTTCGTTGTTGAAGTGTAGTCAAGAATGTCACAAACAACCGTAGGCACAACATACGGGTCAGAAGTTCCAACGGTATAACGCATCCAAATCTGTGCTTGGCTTGGTTCATTGTCGCTAGTAAGTGCAGTAGAGGAGCTGTTATGCAATCTATGCGAAGCATAAGTAGATGTAGTCACATTATTAAAAGTCATCTTTGCGGCATTGTTATCAGCAAACATTTGCATACGAAGTTGAAGATGTTTGTAAGTCTGAGGGATAGAGGTCAGGTCAATCGAGGCCGAAGACCCTGTGCCATAAGTTGTGCTAATCCATTCCATAGCCGGAGCGCCAGCACTACCGCCAGCCCCAGCCGTAGCCCAAAAGCCAATATTCGGCATTAGACAGTAATCTTTCCAATAACACGATACGAGTTCGCAGCAACCTTAGTCACCGCAGCACCATTATATTGCTGGTCAATTTTGAAAGTCACAGCAGTTCCAGCCGTGCCAGCCCCAGCCCAAGTCGTAACACCAGTTCCAGCAGCCAAAGTCACCGTGCCAGACGAATCACGATAAACCTCAATAGTGTCAGCAACCGCAAACAAATCCGGAAAAGTAATCGTATAAGCGGCCGTTCCATTAGCCAAAATCTTGCGGTCAGTAGCAACAGCCGTATAAGCAGCCGACACCGAAGTAAACGAACCAGCCGCAGCCAAAATGTCCACCCAAGCGGAACCTGAGTAATACTGCAAAGCGTTAGTGTCCGACAGATACGAAACCATGCCCTCAGACACCGCCGTGCCAAGCGCAGACGAACGAGCAGCCGTGCCAGCATAAACCTGCACAACCTGATCCTGCAAATAAGACTGAATGTTAGCCGCTGTCGCAACTTCACCAGCAGTCCAAGTCTTACGGCCTAAACCAGCCATGATGCTCCTTAACTAAGAGTGTTGTAATCAAGTCTACCAAACACCGCATCATCTAGTACAAGGAACGTACTATCGAGTGTCTGGAAACTAAAAGTCATAACGTGTTTGTTCAAATCAGTTTGATGCCCAATACCAATAACCTCAGCATACTTTTCAATAGCAGGGCTAATCCCACCAGGCGTGAACTTAATTTGACAAACAGATCCCATTTCCAAACCCAACACTTGAGCCTGTTCTGCTTCAGTCAAAGTAGACAAATTGACTTCAATGACATCAAAACGGAACTCTGGTTGAGAATACTTAGAAACAAGCGTATAAGCACGGTCTTCAATGTCAGCCAAATCATTCAGCAACAATTCCGTTTGAGTCAAAGTAGCAATACCATACTCATCTTGAGAAGCAAGGTCGTCAGCAATAGCCGTAGACGCAGAAGTAACCGATGAAACAACAGCCTGGTTGTACAACAACTCAGAACCATAAGTGACCGCTACACCCGAATAATCAATACCCGAAGCATCATCAGAGAACACAACCAAACTATCCGAACGAGCTGCAACACCATCACGGTCACGGAAAACAAGTTTGCCATCCTTACCAATAAACAGGCGACCAAACTCAGACTGTTCAATAAGTTGCAAATACGACAAAACACTCGTATCAGCAGCTACAACATCAGCACCCAAATAAGACTGACCAGAGTCAATGTCACGGCTCTCTAACGGCCACACAACATCCGCTGAAGACAAAATAGTATTTATACGAGTACCAGATAATTCAACGCTTTGTGTACCACCAGTCATAGTCTGATTAGCCAACAACATAAAACCATCAGAACCAGTAAGCGATGCAGAAGCATCACCCTCTAACGACCAGTCCAAGTTCCAGTCATCAATACGCCCATTGAATTGGACAACACCATTAACACTTATCTGAACTTCACGGTGAGGAATAACCTGACCATAAAACGGTGAAGCAGAATACGTTGGGTCAAACGCACGGTCAAAGTTGCTGAACGTTACAGAAACACCACCAGCGTTATAACGGTCAAGTTCACGGCTCTTACCACGATTAATGGAATACCCACGAAGACGATCCGTAACATCAATAAGGATGGTTCCAGCCAACACCCATTCAGGGTCATCCAAAACACCCTTTACAGGGTCATCCAATGTTAGGAAAGGGCCAGCACCAGTAGAAGTAAGGTCAAAACCAATCTCAACTTTTTCAGTCAACATTATGCAAACGCCACCGCTCCCGAAGTCTTTTCATACTTCTTGATAAGGTCAACAATCTGACCACCCAATACTGCACCGTTAGTTCCCAAACCAGCGTTCACAGTTAGATTAACAGTAGTACCACCATCAACAAGGGAAGTGCCACCCCTAAAGCCCAAACTACCCGCACCACCAGGACGCACCAAAACATAATCGTCAGTATTACCAACTTCAGGCGTAGGCACAACAGGAGCGACAACAGGAGGAGGAACAACAACCGCCGTAGCACCAGCCTTAGCCGCAGAAGCAGCCTCCAAAGCAATACGCAACGCTTCCTTAGCCTTAGTCATCGCATCATCCAAAATAGCCTGCAACGCAACCTTCACAGCATCAATAGCTGCCAACATTGCAGTCTTAGTAGCATCCGCCGTGAACTGTGCAAACGTATCCGAGAAAGTCTTAGCCAAAGCAGTACCAGCATCCTTAAACTGCTGATCCGCTGAAGCAATACCCGCCAAAATACCATTCGACAAGTCCAAACCATCGCCATAAAGTTTCTGAGCAGTTTCCTCAGCCAAACCAGCCGAAACATCACCCAACTCTTTATAAAGACTGTTCATCTCAGAAATAGTCGAAGGGCCACCATCAACCAAAGCCTGAGCAGTAGCACCACCCGCTTCAGCACCAGCCTGCAAAATCTGACCAAACAACTCAGAGTTCAAACCAGCATCACGCAAAACACGCAAGTTGCTAACAAACTTCTTCGTACCATCCACAATCTTGCGGAAATTCTCCACAATCGCAGAACCCTGCTGTGCAGCTTGCAAAGTACGAGAAGTCGTAATGGTAATACCATTAACCAACTTTGTAACAGTTTCAGTAACAGTAGAAGACTGTGAAGACAACAAGTTAGTGACATTCAAAGACCCAACGAGGGCAGACTTCACATCAGCAAACAAAGCCTCAACAAGCGACTTCTTCTTAGCCAACTCGTCACGGTTCTTCGCAATCGAACGAAGAACAACCATCTCCTGTTCGGCATACTTCTTCAAAGCATCATACGAAGCCTTAGTGATAGCACCCGAATCCAAACCATCAGCCAACTGATCATTGATGCTCTTAAACGCATCCACAACCTCAGACTCAAAAGCACCAAGGTCTTCCTTAGCCTGACCAAGTTGACGAACAGAAACCAACACATTGTTCATCGACTTGTTAAACGAGTCAGCCAACTCTTGTTGCTTCTTAATAGCATCCGCTAAAGCATCGCTGTACTCTTTCTGAGCAGAAGTAACAGCATCCGTGTAAGTTTTGTTAGCATCAGCAACCGCATCGTCATACTCTTTGTTGATACGAAGAAGTTCATCAGCAATCTTCTTAGTTTCAGACAAACCATCAGCAGTAGTGTTAAACAATGCTTGGAAAGAAGACGCTGCAGCTTTACCGCCAGCAACAATCGCAGTAAAGACCTTATTCCAGTCCTCACCCGAACCAATGATGGCTTCAACAGCACCACCAGAAAGCCCCATACCGCCCAAGATGCCACGAGCAGACTGCTTCTTTGCTTCTTCCTCAAGACTCTTAGTCAACTCGCCTAGAGGCGTTTTAGCCAGTTCCTCAAGTTCCTTCAAACCAGCCTTAGTGGTATTGAAAAGAGCCTGAACCTTCTTAACAGC
>JACCDM011244105.1_pt1 | contig 27321 bp, 19 predicted proteins | sample 7445851 | NCBI WGS metagenome assembly JACCDM01 (sample SAMN15323438, study PRJNA562643) | freshwater metagenome | isolation source: river surface water | place: USA:Blue River Watershed | collected 2017-08-16
GTTGTTCTATTCACCCATTCTTCACCACGGATATCGTTGTAAATCAAATAACGACCACCAAATAAAGAACCTGATTTTGAAGAGCCATAAAGGCCATTCACCTGAGATAAAATTCTATCTGGAGTAGTGAATACGGTAGCATCTGATAAGGATAATTCAGGAACAGCTGTCAAGAACTCCTCTTTACATGAGCTAGTAGCGATCGCTAAGAAGAATGCCACTAGACCTAATTTATAATTAACTAATTTCATGTTTTTCTTCTTTAAATATTAAAAATTCAAATTGAAACCTACAGTGAATGTTCTTCCTTGTGGAATTGAATTTCTTTCAATACCAGAACCTAAGTTAGAATCACCATTTGAAGAAATTTCTGGGTCAACACCTGTATAAGCTGTTAACAAGAACAAGTTATTTGACTGAACATATACTCTTGCTCCAGAGATTCCAGATTTACCAAAAATTGAAGCTGGTAATTTATAGCCTAAAGTTGCTGTTTGCAAACGTAGGAAATCTCCTTTTTCAAGATTTGCGTCAATTAAGAATGAAGAACCATTTGAAACGTTATCTCCATAAATTGCACGAGGAATTTCAGTAATATCTCCTTCTTTTTTCCAAGAGTTTAACACATCTACAGAGTTGTTCCATACACGTTGATCTCTTAAACCAGCTTTTGATCCATTATAGATATAATTACCACCTGAATAAGTGAAGTTTAATACTAAATCAAAACCTTTATATTTAAAAGTGTTATTAAATCCACCATACCAAGTAGGCAAAGTATTTCCTAGAATTTGTTGTTGACTTGAAGGTGAAACTGTTGGTTTACCATCAGCAACAAAAGTCCATGCATTAGCACCACCTAAATGTAAGTATTGAACTTGAACACCATCTTTAGTTAAGAAAATACGACGACCGTTTGCTGGATTTACTCCTGCCGTTTTTACACCATAAATTTGGGCAGCAGAATATCCAACTTTAGTAATACTTGTTACTTCTAATCCAGAAGTAGCCGTTAAGATTGGTGTATTAGCGTCTACTAAAGAGGTAACCATATTCTCGTTGGTTGCAAAGTTAAGGTTTGTAGTCCAAGAGAATCCACCTTTATTAATTGGTGTTGCTGTTGCAGCAATTTCAATACCCTTATTGTACATCGAACCTACGTTAGCTAAAATAGAGTTTCCTGGAATACCTTTCGACGGTGCTTGCGGCACATTTAAGATCAAATTATTAATATCTTTATAATAGTAATTTGCTTCTAATGTGATGCGGTCATTTAACAAACTCACATCGATACCAACGTTAGTCTGTGTTGAAGTTTCCCATTTTAAATCTTTATTACCAGCTTGATCAAATGCTAAGGTTGGAGCAGCTCCATATAAACTAGAAGCAAATGTTGAGTAAGAACCATAAGCATTTGGTACATTACCATTACCTACCTTACCCCAAGATGCTTTTAATCTTGCAGAAGAGATTGTATTTGCTAAACTAGACTTTTTGAAAAATTCTTCCTCTGAGAAAGTCCAACCTGCAGAAACACCACCAAAATTACCCCAACGATTATCTGCAGATAACGCAGAGTTTCCATCACGGCGGAAATTACCACTTACATAATATTTCCCTTTGTAATTATAACTCATTGTACCAAAATAAGCTTCATAAGCAACTTGGTAAATTCCATTACCAGCAGCAAGGTTGGTGCCATAGTTACCTTGGAAATCTGTAAAGAAGAAATCCGCTAAACCTTGGCGCTGAGCACCCCAGTTTAAAACACGTGTTTTCTGAACATCAGAACCTGCAACAAAATTAAAATTATGGCTTTCTCCTAAAGTTAGGCTATAAGATAATGTATTAATCCAGTTCCAGTTATCTGAACGAGCTGTATTGTTGTAAGCGTCTCCTTTTGACGCCCAACCATCCCCATTGTATGGATTATAGAAACGAATATTTTCTGTGTTACGACGATCCCAAGAATAACTTGTTTTTGCTGTTAAACCTTTTGCTAATTTAAATTCAGCAGCCAAGTTTGCAATTACACGCGTATTTTCAGATGTAATTTTATCCAAATCACGAACTACAGCTGGATTAGGAAACTGAGCCGGCAATAGGTTATTTAAACGTCCTAATGTATTATTCTCCAAATTATAAGTTCCATCTGGCAAATAAGCTGGCAAATTAGGGACCTGAGCAACTGCAATACGACCCAAACCTGAAGTATTAAATGCACCACCTGCATTTGAACCCGACATTGGAGCTTTGTTAAATGTATTTGAGTAATTAATATTACCAGACAACTTTAACCAACTTGTAGCTTGGTGATCCAAGTTGAATCTAGCTGAACGACGATCAAATGAGTTATTCTGTAAAAAGCCTTCTTGGTTAGTATAACCAGCTGAAAAGAAATAATTTGTCTTATCTGTTCCACCACTTACCGTCATGTTGTGATTTTGAGATACTCCTTTACGGTAAACAATATCATACCAATCTGTATCAATCAAAGATCCATCAGGATTATAATTTGGTAAGAAAGATTGATTTTGCGCATTACGCTGAGAAGCTGTAATTGCATTTGGATTTAAAGCTAAAGCATTTTGAATGGCCATATTTTTATGATCCATGTATTGCTGAGCATTTAATACATCCGGTAAGCGAACTGCTTGTGAAACTCCAGCCCAAGAATCAAATGAAACTTTTGCTTTTCCAGCTTTTCCACGTTTTGTTGTAATCAACAAAACACCAGCACCTGCACGAGAACCATAAATCGCAGCAGAAGCAGCATCTTTCAATACGTCAATAGATTCGATATCAGAAGGATTAATATCTGCTAATGGGTTATTCGTTGTTGAGTTTGCAGATACGTTATCAGTTGAAATAGGTATACCATCAATAACAACTAAAGGAAATGAGCTTAGTGATAAAGAACTCAAACCACGCACACGAATAACTGGAGGGTTATTCAATAAACCATTCGGTTGAGTAATATTTACACCGGCAGCTTGACCAGTCAATCCTTGAGAGAAAGATTGAACAGGACGTTCAGCAATAACTGCTGACTTAATAGTTGAGGCTGATCCTGTAAATTCCTGACGTTTTTGAACGCCATAACCCACAACAACTACTTCGCTTAATTGTTGATTATCTGTAGAAAGAACAACATCTAATACTGATCGATTTCCTACAGAAATTGTTTGGCTATTATAGCCAACAAAAGAAAATACTAATGATGCTCCATCAGAAACTGATAATTTATAATTACCAGAATTATCTGTTGTAACACCTCTAGATGTTCCTTTAATAGAAACACTCACTCCTGGTAATCCACTTCCATCATCATTGGAAGTAACTTTACCGCTAATCTGTCTGTTTTGGGCAAACAATTGAAGCATTGTTGTGCAAACCAAAACCATTACTAGTAATAGTTTTTTCATGATTATTTAGTTTGGTGAAAAAAAAATTGAGACGAAAGTTACGATAATATTATCGAATTATAAAATTTTGTATTTAAGATGATGAAAAAAATGAAGCAGGCCATTTCTGGCCTGCTTCAAAATATTATTCTAAAAAACTCTTACTATTCATGTAAATATTTCCAAGTTTCATCCCATGTTGTACGAACATGTGGAGCCGCTGGAACTAATGACTTCTGAGTCATATTGTATTTAATAGTCAACGTTTTTGTTCCTTCATTATAGGCATTTACTTTTCCGGTTGGATCTAAACGTCCTAAACGAGTGTTTCCTGGAGTACCATAATAGTTAGTTACACCTATTACTTTGTCTGTTGCTAAATCAAATTCGAAAATAGGAGCAAATGAACCATAACCCGACAAACCTGTTCCTCCTCCAGTTGAAATTGGAATAAAATAATCATTCCAAACGGTTGGATCATAAACTGCACATTTGGTTGCAGATAAGGTTTTTAAAATTAATTCTAATTTGCCGTAACCATTTGCCACCAAATAATCATTTGCATGAGTCAAAGTACCATTCACAACGTCTTCCATTGTTCCTGTTACCTCATACGTTCCATCATACTTATTTTTGATAGAAATTAGAGTTATTTGAGAAGGCTTATCTTTTGACAATAAAGTACCGTTTGAATCAGTCACTTTGAAGGCAACAGCAAACTTTTTAGACAAATCCCATTTTGCTCCATTTAAGTTGATATAAAGGTTTTTCACAAAATCACCAGGACCAAATGTAATGGTATATTTTGTTCCACTTTTCACAATGGAAGCATCTGAAACTAATGTATAAATATCTGATGGTAAAATTTCATAATCTGTACCATTGTCTTCATTATATTTCGTTACAATTTCTGGTGCTTCTTGAACCGTAATTGTACGTGAAGATTGTAATTCTGCTGTTGATTGTGCATCTCTACGTAAATCAAACAATTTTACCTTTTTAGAATCTAAAAATGGCAAATAAAACAACGATTGCTCAGGACCATTCTGAAATTTCAAAATAGGCGAACCTGTATCTCCTAAAGGAGTTACCTCATCTTTAATACAAGACTGGGTAAGCATTGCAATTGAAGTAAGTGCTATAAAATATTTATATATATTTTTCATATGTAGCTTAAATTAAAATGAAAGATTAGTTATCCCACCAAACTTTTGAATCTTGCTTATCACCACCTGCTAAAGCACTAACAGCTGATTCAACATTCGCTTTGTTAGAAGTATATTCTGATTGACCATAAGTATATCTACGTGGAATTTGCTTAGAGCTATTTGTAGCATCAACTGCAGGAGTTAATACCGGATAACCTGTTTTTCTCCAAATATTCCAACCTTGCATTCCGTCTGGATAACTAGCAATATAACGTTGAGTTGCAATCTTTCCAAGATTACCTGCAGCTCCTGCAGCACCAATAGACACTGCATCTTGAGCTAAATAAGAGGCATCAAAAGTTGCTCCCCATTGCTCAAACGACAATTCAATTCCCTTTTTATAAACAGCAGCTATATCTTCAGTTGTCCATCCTAAGTTTGCAGCTTCTGCTCTTGCTAATGCTACTTGTGCAGCTCCAATGATTACCAAAGGAGACGTTTCTTTACGTAAATCTCCACGTAACACACGTGCCCAAGTTCCATTTGCTGCAGTAAATGCTTCAGCTGTTGCACGCTTAACTCCATAAGGAACACCTACCGAAGATGTTTCATTTGCATTACCTGCAGTTGGATCTTGATTAGCCCCACCAAATGCTTTCTGACGACTATCACTTAAAGATGCCATCAGATCTGTCATTGTTTTACTTTCACCATAATCTTTACGACCATTATATAAAGCAAACCAAGGATTTTTAAAATTTCCACCTGGATATACTAAAACGGCATTTTGAGAATTTGTTAAAATGTATCCAGCAGGATCCGTTAATGCCTTTGTAAATTCTGTTGCAGCATAACCACTAGAAGCAGGCAATTTTTTTGATAATTGCAATGCCATCATCATGCGTAATGAATTCGCAAATTTCTTCCAAGAAGTAACACTTCCTCCATACATCAAATCTCCTTTGATAGTTGAACCATCCATTTTAGCAACAGCTGCAGTTAAACTTGCAATCATTCCTTTATAGATATCTTCTTGCTTGTCATATTTTGGATTGGCATTTTTAGCTCCTAATAATGCTTCTGAATAAGGCACATCACCCCAACGGTCTGTCAAAGACCAGAAAATATATTGCTGTAAAATTTTAGCAACCTGAGTCATGTTATTACTCTCATTCTTATCAATAATGATCTGCAAGTCCATTAAGCCTCCAGAGTAATCACCTGCAAACTCCAATTGTGGAATTGAATAAAGTGATGCATCTGAATACTGAGTCTCAGAAAAGTATTGAGAATATAAACCCGGACGAGTCGAAGCAGCATACGAACCAATACCAGATTGTACATTACTTAATAATGCAGACAATGTAGGTTGGCTTGTTGCAGCTGGGTTTAAATTGGTATCTCCAAAATCCTCTAATTGTGTACACCCTTGAATACCTAGAAACAAGAATGACAAACTTCCGATTAATAATATTTTTTTCATTTCGTTAAATCTTTTTGTTGTGAAGAATTAGAATCCTAAACGAATATTTACACCAAATCCTCTTGTTCCTGGATACTGTGCAGTTTCACCTGTAACGGCTGAAATTTCAGAAGGATCAAAATCTTTTGTTGTAGCATATAACAACAATGGATTTCTAGCTACTAACGACACATTCACTGTTTGGAAATATTTCCCTAATCCTAATTTTTTCACTGGCAAATTATATCCTAAAGATGCTTCACGAAGTTTAACAAATGTTAAATCATAAATATATGGATCAAAGGTTTTGTTGTTATAAAGGTTATGGAAATAATCCTGAGCCTCAACATAATAGTCTACTGCCTCACCTTTATCATTTACACCTTTTACATGTACTCCACCACCATCTGAAACTGCATCACGAATTGGATTTCCTTTATCATTTGTTGTAGCTGTTTGAGCTGTTAAACCAGAGAATGAACCCCACATATTAGATAATGAAACGAATTTACCTCCATATTGGAAGTCAATGTTAACATTCAATGTAAAGTCTTTTAAGAAAACAAATTGATTTTGGATACCACCAGTATAGTCAGGTAAAACTGAACCAAAATACACATTAGGATCATTCACGTAAGCACCATTTGCGTCTAACACAGGCTGACCGTTGATACGCTTGATACCATTACCATATAATTGACCCCATCGCTTTCCTTCTGTGTGAACTAAGTATGGCATGGTTGATCCCCAAACAGCTTGTACTCCGGCAGTTTGTGTAATTCCATATTTCTTACTCAATTCAACAATATCATTAGCTATTAACTTTGATGCAGTACCAGTAATTTTCCAACTGAAATCTTTACTAACGATTGGGCGACCAAAAATTTGAACATCCAAACCTTTTTTCTCAATTAAACCAATATTAGTTAATAATTGTGTATATCCAGAAGCTCCATTAACCGACAATGCATAAGGGAAGTTCTTTTCAGATCCTTGCCAATAAGTAGCAGAAAAACCTACTCGATCGTTGATGAATGATAAATCTAAACCAACTTCCGCTTGGGTTACTACTGATCCTTTAATTTCTGGATCTACTAAAGTATTTGCAGCAGACATCATAAAATTTGATCCCCACTTGTATTGTCCTACACCAAATGCTGACCCTGGATAACGATAAGCACCAAAAGTTTCATTTGAAGTACCTAATGCTTTTGGAATTTCTCCCCATGAGGCTCTTAATTTACCATAACTAATAAATGGTAATTGCTTATTCAATATTTCTCCAAAAACATATGAAAGACCTGCCGATTTGGACAACACTGAATTATTACCTGCTGGCAATGTTGAATACCAGTCGTTTCTTAAGGTAATATCAGCAAACAATACATTCTTGTAACCAAATGTACCACGACCAATTACTGCACGATATTTCTCAATTAAACGATCGTTAGTTAATGTCACTGGATCAACAGTATTCGTTAACGTATATAAATTGGCAACACTTAAACCATTGTTAGTATTTGCACCATTAGATGTATACTCCCACTTAAATACGTCAATACCAACGTTTGCATCTACTGTAAAATCATTCAATTTCTTAGAATAATTGGCAAATAATTCCATATTTGTACGGTCAGAATTCGACTGACTCGTTCCATAATAACCTTTAGCTTCTGGTGAATTACCTGTAGTCTGTAAACCAGATTCATTTAAGAATGAACTATATCTTGAATCACTAGAGGCTATTGTTTGATTCTTACGATAAGTACCAACAATTTTCAAATCATTATTGATTTTATAAGTAAAAGATAAATTACCATATAAACGATCACGTTTATTGGTAATATTTACTAAATCAAACCATGTATAGAAATTATACCAATAGTTACCTGCATAAAAGTTACGTGGATTTGATGGATCATATCCATCTGGATTTGCTTTATTCCAAGAAGCAAAAATACCATCAGATGTACGTAGACCTCTTAATTCTTTCATGATACCCATGTCCAAATCTCTATGGAACCACTGACTGAATGAACCTGAAGATTGGTTAGAGTAACCATCATCAATTTCACCTTTTTGATTCTGAGTAATATAGTTAACATCAGCAGCAATTGTGAAATGCTTATTCAAATCATAAGAAGAAGTTACGTTGAATGTATTCTTCTGTAAACTTGTATTTTCTAATAAACCATTTACATACTGATTTCCGTAAGTCATTTTAAACTTGAACTTATCAGAAGATGAACTGATTGTAAAACTATTGTTTTTCGTTACACCAGTATTATAAAAATCTCTTGCATTGTTTGGTTGAGGCAACAATTTAGCTGTTTGAAATGAACGGCTATGTCCACCATACCATGCGTACCAAGGAATATAATCCTGACCTACCATTCTTGGACCCCAAGAAGCATCATCAGAATAATCATGATAATATTTGCCATCTAATGCTTTCCAATCTACTGGGTCACCTTCTTTCCAATTATATTGCATTAAATCACCCACTGCACCACCAGCATATGAATTTTGATAATTTGGTAAAATATAGGCTTTATCAAAAATAATACCTGTATTAACCGTTAAACCAATTCCATTTTTAGTTTGACTACCATCCTTTAATGTAATAATGATTGCACCATTAGCACCTTGAGAACCAAATTGAGCAGCTGCTGCAGCACCTTGAAGCACAGAAACGTTTTCAATATCGTCAAGGTTCAAATCATCTGCGTTTGGTAAAATGGTACCATTCACTACATAAAGTGCTCCATTACCTAATCCAAAACCTGAAACTCCACGAAGACGAATTTCCGTTGAACGACCTAATGCAGCCGCTGATTGTGATCTAACTTGAATACCTGAAACTTTACCAGCAAGGGCATTGTTTAAATTCGTTTGGCGAATTGTGTTCAAGGCTTTGTCATCTACTACTTGAGCATTCGTTGTTGTAGATCTAGCAGTACGTTTTGTTCCGTAAGCACCTGTCACAACTACTTCACTTAATTCATTACTTTCACTTTCTAATGAAATGTTAATGATTTGTTGAGTTCCAACAGGAATTGATTTTGATTTAAATCCTACGAAACTAAATTGCAAAACTGCTCCATCAGCAACTTGGATTTTGTAAGATCCATCTCCTGAAGTGGCAACACCCCGCGAGGAGCCTTTAACTGTTACAGATACACCTGGAATTCCAGATCCATCACTCGAATCAGTTACTTTACCAGACACTTGTCTAGCTTGGGATAGTGCTGACGAAATAGAAATCAGCACGAAAATCCACATGAGTAAAAGTTTTTTCATGTAAACCTAATTTTGGGTTAAAAATTTGTTGATACAATTCTAAGATCACATGAGATCTTAAATCAACCTCAAGATTATTAAATTATTATTAAATAAAAAAATAAAATTGAATTTTTTTAAGATTAAAATAAAATTTTATCTAATACTAATACTCCAATAAGTCCCACAAAAGACACAATACTTTCCATTGTTGACCATGTTTTTATCGTTTCCCCAACTGTCAAATTGAAATATTCTTTGAACAACCAAAATCCTGAATCATTGATATGAGAAAACATTAAACTTCCTGCTCCGATACTTAATACCATTAAATTGGGATCAATATTAGCTGTTTCGATAATCGGATAAATCATTCCTGCTGCTGTTAAACCAGCAATAGTAGCAGAACCGACACTAACTCTAATAATTGCTGCCATCAACCAACCTAATACTAAAGGAGGGAAAGGAAGGGTTTGTAACTTGGTAGCTATTTCTTTACTCACTCCAGATACCAATAATATTTCTTTAAGTGCCCCAGCACCTGCTATAATTAATAATATCATTCCAACTTCTTTTACTGAATCCGTATAAATCCCCATCACTTTTTCCATGTTGCGGTTTTTAGAAACACCTATAGCAAAAGTTGCAATGATGATCGCAAATAGCATCACAATGGAAGGATCAGCAACAAATTTGATAATTGGAAAAAGAGGATCTTCTTTAGTTATTTGGAATTCAAAAATAGTTGTTACAATTAACAAAACTACAGGCGACAATGCCGCAACGAAACTGGCTGCAACAGATGGCAATTGACTTTCATCTATTTTTTCCAACTTAAACATGTCAGAACCTTTAACAACAAAATTTCTGAATCGAGTTGCAAAAACTGGTCCCGCTAAAATAATAGCTGGAACAGCAATAATGGTACCATATAATAAGGTGGTACCCATATTTGCATTAAATTGTCCAACAAGTGCTGCTGGACTCGGATGGGGAGGCAAAAATCCATGTGCAACTGACATCGATGCCATCATGGGAATTCCTGTAAAAATCGGATTAATTTTATACTGATTGGCAATTGTGAAAATCAATGGTACCATTAACACAAATCCAACATTATAAAAAAGTGGTATGCCAATCACAAAACCTGTCACCATAAGGCCCCAGGCTAAATTCTTTTGTCCAAAAAGTTTTATTAAATAACTAGAAATTTGTTGTGCTGCACCAGTTTGAGCCACTAGCTTTCCCAACATTGCACCTAAAATAATTACTGCAACTAATGAACCTAAAGTATCTCCCATCCCTTTTTGAACAGCTTTTGCCAAATCACCAATCGGAATTTGTAACAAATAACCTGCCAACAAACTAACCAACAAAAAGGCTATAAATGGATTGATCTTTACATAGGTCACCAAAACAACCAATAAAAGAATACAAGCAATTACGATTAGGATGGACATAGAATGAGTTGAAAGTTGAAAGTGGAGTGTTAAAGGTTTAGTATTCTTAAAAATTAAAATTGTAAATAATAAAGGTAATTTATAAAAAAAAATATAAATCCAAAAGATTTAATAACCTAATTACCTACTCAACTTTCAACTCTCCAATTTCAACTTTCCACTTTCAACTAATTAAAACTCCCCATATGTATCTTCCAAATACTGTTGCATCACAAGAATGTCTTCTTTGGAAGTGAGATCAGGAACATTTTCAGCTAAAGGTATGGCGTAAAAACCTCTTCCTTGACCCTCTCCATATAAAAATACAGCAGTTGGTAATTCTTTTTCGTTTCTAACAGTATGGTATGGAGTTTTTTCTAAGTAGGGTAAAAATACACTTGCCTCAAACACAAATATATTCATACTGACCCCCAAAGTACCTTGGATCTTTTGTAATTCAGCTGCTTGTTCTGCTGTTGGTTTTTCTATAATATCTAATAAATAACCGTCTTTATCCGTTTTAATGAGAGCAAATGCCGAAATTCTTTCAGCAGGATACAATAAGCTATCACGATTATAGGCAATCAAAGCCTCTGAATGAGAGGAATTCCACAAGGCATTCAATGCTTTAACAGAATACAAATTATCAGAATTACAAACAATCAAACGACCATTTTGCCATGATTTTTGTTGAGTAAGTGCTTGATAAACTGCATCTGCTGTTCCTGCAGGCTTCTCTCTTCCTTCAGGGATATGCTGACGAGCAAAAAAGATTTTTAAACCCCAACATCTATCACGATTCATTAAATCTTCACAATATTCTTGCGTAACAGAATCCGTTGGATGCAACAACAACAAGACTTCTTCAATTCCTGCTAAATGGGCATTGTATAATTGATAATCAATTAATGTTTTGCCATTTTTCCCAACTTGAATCATTCCTTTGGTTACAGAGTTTGCTTGAGCCAATAATTTTGGATCTAAATCTGAACCTTCAGCTAATGCTTTTTTCATTCTACTTGCCATTCCGCCAGCAAGTATTAATAATCTTTTTGTCATATCTAATAAAATAAACTTTCTTGTTCTACTCTTGTTCCTTCATCAACTCTAATAATATAGGCCTTCCCTCCTTCTTTTTCAATCGCCTCAACTACAGCTTCTGGATTCTCTGGGGCATAAGCAAACATACATCCTCCCCCTCCTGATCCATTAATTTTAGCTCCTAATGCTCCAGCATTTAATGAAGCTTCAATCATCCGATCAATTTTTTCAGTTGAAATTTGCTTATACACACGCAAATTGGTTTGATGATTTGTTAACAATTTTCCTAAATGGTCATGGGACCATTTAGTTCTTCCTTCAAACATTTCTTTGGCTTCTAATAAAATATCGCGGTCTGAAATATTTGCGGAAATTAATTCTATTTCGTCTGAAGTCAATAGATATTGATACGCTTGTAATTCAGTAATCGTGCAAGTTTCTAATTGAAAGACCGGATTTTGTTCCTTAATTTTTTTCAATCCACCTAAAGTGCCAAATTTAACTCTTGATAAGATTCCTAAGGTATCTTTTGCTTGTTGGGAATCTCCCAACACAAAAGTCCCTAATGGTACTTGATACGTTTTAATGGAAACTTCTGGAACACTTGCCAAATAAATTACATTGCCTACAGCAGTAGAATATTGATCCATCATACCCCCAGGTTCGGTAAATTCTAACACTTCTGCTTCGTAGGTAATTTCACCAATTTCCTTCTGAGAATAGTTCAAACCAAACATTTCACATAAAAACTTAACCCAAGAAACATTTAATGCAGAAGAACTTGATGTTCCTGAATTAATAGGAATATTGCCTCTTACTTCAACTTCTAAGCCCTTTTCAAATATATGACCACGTCGATTTAATACATTTAAAACACTCTTAAAATAATCCCGTTCCTTTTCATAAGTTAAAGGAAATTTCAAATCAAATTGAATTTGCTCTCGAATATCGGGTAAGGAAATATGTACTTGTTGATCCGGCCTAAAATCTCCTCGAATTTGAATTCTTCGAGAAATTGCAGCTGCAATCACAGGCAAACCCAAATAATCTTGGTGTTCTCCAAATAAACAAATTCTCCCAGGGGTGGAAATGATCATGTATGAATTGTAAGTTATGAATTGTAAATTATGAATTGTGTATTATTAATTTAAATCAGAATCATTTAGAAAATTAAATTTTATAACAATATTCAAAATTAATAATTTATAATTAACAATTTACAATTTACATTTTCCTCAAATATTCCAACTTATAACTCCAAGTACTAGCAATGTTAAAGGCTTTTGATTTGGCTTCTTCAGCTTTGGGCCCTTCGAACAGAGTATCAATTGTTTCTTTAAACATTTCTAGCCAGCGATCAAAATGAGCAGGGGTTAAGGGATGATGTTGATTAATGCGAAGATGTGGTTGCATGGGTGCCCCACGATATTGATCTCCATCTAATAAAAGCATTTCCCAAAAATCATACATTTTAGGAAGGTGTTTTGCAAAATCGATTTGCTCTACTTCTAGGAAAACATGACCTACAATATCATCCGCTTTCATATTTCCATAAAAAGCGTTTACAAATTGTATAATATCCTCTCTATTATTAATATCACCTTTCATTTTCAACTTTCCACTTTCAACTTTCCACTTTCAACTATTTCTTAGTCTTTAGTTTTTCAACTGTCAACAATCCAATTTTAGCTCCTTGTTTTGCACCATTATCTAAGGCAGGCCAATAATGAATTCCACCATATAATCGAGAAATTGATGCCTCATCAGATGCTTGAATAAATGATGTAAATTTTCTTGGAGGTAAACCGTAAGGAATTTCTGTTGAATCAGAAAAAGCTACTTTATCTCCATATAATTTAGTTAACACCTCTGCAGCTGCTCGTGAAATCGTACTATGTCCTGAAGAATACTCTGGAAATGGAGGTGTTTGTAATACGGGTAACCAAGCTTTATCAATACTTGCATTGATTACAGTTTCAGGACGAATTGTCACATATTTATATTTCTCATTCCAACACGCAATGAATCCATCAAAAACAGCAATTGAGGTTAATACCATTGCTTCAGCGGTTTCGATGTAAGACTTTTTTAATTGTCTAGCAACTTGACCTGTAATCCCCATCCAGTGCCCACCAGGCGACATCTTCTTTGTCGCAAACATAGCATGCCCGGTTATATTCATTTTGAATGGATTACAATCCCAAAAATTGGCAATATTACGTTGTTCCTCTGTTAAATTTTTAACAGTTTCATATGTACGCATCAATTCTTTATGATAAGAAGAACCAGGAGTCAAATCAAATGCAGGAGGTGCAGGCATTGGAAATTGACTTACCGTATCTAAAACAATTGGATGAATTGTATTCCAATAAGGCTCAACAGCATCTAAATAAGCCGGAGGAGTTGGTGCCCATTTCCCTGTCTCATTCGTAACAGTGTAACGCAAACCACGAGTTTGTTTATAATTGTCTTTCCCTGCAAATTTAATAATAGAAGCTGCTACTGAATCGCCAAATGCAATTGAACGCTCATAAACGTCATCAGGTATTCCCGTTTTTTTATAATCTTCTTCTAATTTTTTCTCAAACTCATCATACAATTCTTGCGCGAAGGTAAGTTTTTTACCAACTGCCAAAAAGGCTCTTGTTGAGGCTAAAGGAAAACAATATTCTTGTCCTTTCTCTGGTTGAGCAACAGAAGAAAATCCTTTAATTTGTCCAGTTAAGGAACGATAAGAAAAATCCGAATGTATGGCAGCCTCATATCCAGCCAAGCTAGCATACATATAAATACGTGAAGAAACGGGTGGTGCAAAAATATCATGAATGATACTTTCTGTTAACATTACCTCAGAACGAATTAAAAATTCAGGATTAGCTGCTGCCTTTTGGTAATCTTGCTTTGTTTTTGAACAAGAAACTAAAGCAAAGAAAGCTATAAATGCAAAAACTACTTTTTTCATAAAAACTCAAATTATCAATTAACAAATTTATGGATAATATTTCAGGTAAAAAATGACACAGGTCAATATTAGAATATTTCAATAGGTTTACTTTTCAGAAATTTTGTTAATATTGCAGGAATTATCCCTTCCAATGAAATCATTGATTAAAAAACAAGGCAAATACCAATTTATCGACGAAGGCCAAGGCGAAATCATTATGATGCTTCATGGGCTATTTGGCGCACTTAGCAACTGGGAAGGAGTCATCAACGAATTTAAATCCAATTACAGGGTAATTATCCCTTTAATGCCAATTCATGATATGCCCATCAAAGAGGCGGGTTGTGTTGGTTTATCTGTATTTATTGAGGGTTTTATTGAAGACATGGGATTAAACGATTTAACCCTTGTTGGAAATTCATTAGGTGGTCATGTGGCCTTGATTTATTCACTGAAACACCCAGAGAGAGTAAAAAGATTGGTATTAACTGGATCTTCTGGATTATTTGAAAATGCCATGGGAGGTTCTTATCCTAAACGTGGAAGTTACGAATATACCAAAGAGCGTGTTGAATATACTTTTTATGATCCTAAAACGGCTACTAACGAATTAGTAGATGAAGTTTTTGACATCATAAATAGTATTCCAAAGGTTTTACGAATCATTGCCATTGCAAAATCTGCGCAAAGGAACAATATGGCAAAAGATATTGTTAACATTCATATCCCAACTTTATTGATTTGGGGATTAAATGATACGATTACGCCTCCACATGTTGGCCATGAATTCAATAAATTAATTAAAGGTTCTGAATTACATTTTATTGACAAATGTTGCCATGCACCCATGATGGAGCGACCAGTAGAATTCAATGCAATTCTATCTAAATGGTTGCAAAAAACAACAATATGATGATTTTAAGTCACATAAATGACCATTATCCTTGCCTAAAAACACAAGACACTTTGTCGCGTGCCAAAAAATTATTCGAACAATTTCAAATTAATTTATTAGCCGTAATTGATAAAGGTCAATTTCTTGGTTTCATCAACCCAGAAACTTTGCAACAGCATTTTCCCGAACAAAAGATTGCTGATATACTTCCTGAATTAAAAAATGACCACCTTTTTTCTGAAAATGATTTATTAAGTGCTATTCCTATTTTCGAAAAATACCAGGCCACAATTCTGCCAGTTGTAGATGAACAAAAGCGGTTTTTAGGCTATTTAACTTTCGACACCTTAGGTAAAGAAATGATTTTGACAGATTTAAATCTTTCAATTGGAGGCATCATCAAAATTCAATTTCACCAACAGAGAGACTCATTATCGCAAATCATCCGAATTATTGAGGAAAACAATGGTTTAGTTGTTAAATCTTTTATCAAAGACCAACAAACTGAACAAAAACTTTCTTCACTTGTTCTTCAAATAAAAACCGAGCAGTTAGGCAAAATAATTCAACATTTGGAACGTCATGGCTATTTTATTGAGCACTCCATTCAATTAGTTGGAGAAGAAAATTTGGATCATTCGAGATACGATTCGTTAATGAAATATTTAACTATTTAGGCAAGTATGAAGCGAATTGCCATACACGGAAAAGCTTTTCAGGAGGACATTAAACCTACCATTAAGCAATTATTTAAACTGCTCAATAAGGAACAGTGTGTTTTAGAAATCTCTTCAGAGTATGTTGTACAATTAAAAAATCAAAATTGCCTACCTGGCAATTTTGAAACCTATTTAAGTAGCAAGGGACCAAACAATCCAGACTTCGTTTTAAGTATTGGAGGTGATGGCACTCTCCTTGAAACCTTAACACATGTAAGAGAAAAAGAATATCCTATTTTAGGTATCAATACAGGGCGATTAGGCTTCTTGGCTACTGTTTCGCCTAACCAAGTAGAACAAGCCCTTGAACAGTTATTTAAGGGAAATTTTAGCATTGAAGATCGAACTTTGGTTAAGGTTCAATCACCTGAAAATATTTTCCCAGATGTACAAGTTGGCTTAAATGAAGTAGGAATCATGAAAACTGATTCTTCTTCAATGATTGTGATTAAGGCATTTTTAAATGGCGATTATTTAAATACCTATTGGGCTGATGGATTAATTGTTTCAACTGCAACTGGTTCCACCGGCTATTCACTATCCGTTGGTGGGCCCTTGGTAATGCCTACTTCTGAGAATTTCATTATCGCTCCAATGAGTCCACATAACTTAAATGTACGACCATTAGTGGTTCCAAGTCAGTCAAAATTGCGCTTTGAAATTAGCTCAAGAAGTCAAAACTACCTAGTATCCTTAGATTCTCGATCTAAGCCAGTTGAAGGCCATATTGCCATTGAAGTGGAGCAAGGCGATTATTTTGCCAAGTTGGTAAAAATACATGGAGATGATTTTTTACAAACGCTTCGAAGTAAATTAAATTGGGGCTTAGACGTAAGAAATTAAATTTTACGCTTCATTTCGCTCAATTTCAACAACGCTTCAATCGGTGTGAGCGTATTTACATCTAACTCTTCTAAAATTTGCTGAACTTCTAATAAACCAGCAGGCACATCGGGTGCAAACAAATTCAATTGATAATTATTTTTTGGCATTTCTTTCAAACGCTCAATATTTTCTTCTCGCGAATGATCCTTCTCTAAATTTTGCAAAATTTCATGAGCGCGAAGCACTAAGGCTGTTGGCATACCAGCCAATTGTGCCACATGAATACCAAAACTATGCGCTGAACCTCCAGGGACTAATTTTCTCAAAAAGATAATCTTACTACCCATTTCTTTGACCGAAACGTGGAAATTTTTGATTCTTGAAAAATCCTCAGTTAATTCGTTTAATTCATGATAATGGGTTGCAAACAAGGTTTTTGCCCTATTTTTGGGATGATTGTGTAAGTGCTCAGCTATTGCCCAGGCCATAGAAACACCATCATATGTAGAAGTACCACGACCAATTTCATCCAAAAGCACTATAGACCGACTCGATAAATTGTTTAAAATGGCAGCTGTTTCTGTCATTTCTACCATAAATGTCGATTCCCCTTTTGATAAATTATCTGAAGCCCCTACCCTCGTAAAAACTTTATCGATAATTCCCAAATTTGCGGATTTAGCTGGCACAAAAGACCCCATTTGGGCCATCAGCACGATCAAGGCGGTTTGACGCAACAAAGCCGATTTACCAGCCATGTTAGGACCTGTAATCATCATGATTTGTTGAGTTTCATTATCCAAATAAATATCATTTGGAACATACTCCTCACCAACTGGTAATTGTTTTTCAATTACCGGATGTCGACCCTCCAATATTTCAATTCGATCGGATTCATCCAATGAAGGCTTGACATAGTTATTTTGAATAGCAACAGTTGCAAAACTAGCCAACACATCAAGAGTTGCAACTCCTAATGCATTTACTTGAATAGCATCCAAATAATTTAACGTCTCATGAACTAAATCTTGAAAAATTCGATATTCTATCGCATGAATTTTATCTTCTGCATTTAGAATTTTTTCCTCGTAAATTTTTAATTCTTCAGTAATATATCGTTCTGCATTGACAAGTGTCTGTTTCCTAATCCATTCAGCAGGAACACGATCTTTATGTGCATTTGTTACCTCTAAATAATATCCAAAAACTTTATTATAAGCTACTTTTAAGGAAGTGATTCCTGTTCGTTCGATTTCTCTTTTTTGAAGCTGTGCTAAATATTCCTTTCCGTTGGCAGAAAGCAAGTGTAATTCATCCAGTTCAGGTAGGAAACCAGTCTTTACCATGCCTCCTTGATTTGACAACATTGGAGCATCATCTCGGATTGCAATTTCGATTTTCTCAACCAATTCTGTGCATGGTTTGAGTTTCTCTGACCAGTTTTTTAATACAATCGAAGGTTGATTTAGCAACAATTCCTTTAGAATTGGAATTTGAATCAATGCCTTTTTCAATTGTAACAATTCACGAGGATTGATTCGAGCGGCGGCAACTTTTGAGATTAGACGTTCTAAATCACCAATTTTTTGTAAATTTTGAAGAAAAACATGTAAATCATCTTCATGATTTACCCACGAATCCACAGCCTCTAAACGATCTTGAATGACTTTAATATCTTTCAATGGCAACACCATCCATTTACGTAATAAACGAGCTCCCATAGGAGTAACTGTTTGATCAAGTAATTGAATCAAAGGCACACCACCCTCATTAGACGGATGCACTAATTCAAGATTTCGAATGGTAAATCGATCTAACCACACATAACGATCTTCTTCTAGTCGCTGAACGGTGGTGATATGAGCAATTTGTTTATGTTCTGTTTCCGATAAATAGTGAAGAATCACTCCTGCAGCGATGATTCCTTCCCTTCCATTTTCAATTCCAAATCCTTTTAAAGATTGAGTTTTAAAATGTTGTGTAAGCAAAGGATAGGTAAAATCATAGGCATAAATCCAATCTTCTAAAGTAAAAGAATGAAATGCGTCTCCAAAATTTTCAGCATATACGTTTCGAAATTTCTTAGAATAAATAATTTCAGCAGGCAAAAAGCTTTGAATTAACTTTTGGATGTAATTCATGGGGCCTTGAGTACACAAAAACTCACCTGTTGATATGTCTAATAAAGCTAAACCATGAATAGCCTCTTTTCCGTCACGAAATGCAATAGATGCGACATAATTATTCTTTTTAACATCTAAAACCTGATCATTATAAGATACACCGGGGGTCACTAATTCGGTAACTCCACGTTTAACAATGCCTTTTACCGTAGCTGGATCTTCTAATTGATCGCAAATAGCTACACGCTCACCTGCGCGAACTAGTTTTGGAAGATATACATCTAAAGAATGATGAGGAAAACCTGCTAATTGATCATCGGCATTTCCATTATTTCTTCGAGTAAGAACTATTCCTAAAATTTTTGATGCCTTAACAGCATCTTCACCAAACGTTTCATAAAAATCTCCTACGCGAAACAATAAAATTGCTCCTGGATATTTAGCTTTAATTTGGTTAAATTGTTTTGCCAAAGGCGTTTCGCCTTTGGGTTTTTGTTCTTTACCTTCTGCAGGAGTTCTGGCCAATGTAATTCGATTAAATAATCTTTAAAAATACGATTATTTCACTAAAATATCATCCTATACAGATTAATTAGGATTAAAATTTAAAATAATTTTTATATTATTGAAAAAAAAATTAACTATGATAAACGATACAATCAACATAAAAGCTCAAACAGAGGTTTTCGATGTAGTCATTGTTGGGTCTGGTGCAGGTGGTGGCATGGCTGCCTATACTCTTTCTAAAGCAGGCGTTAAAGTTTGTGTATTGGAGGCTGGACAAAATTTTGACCCCGCTGATCCTAAAAACATTACTCAATTAAAGTGGCCTTACGAATCACCAAGAAGAGGCGCTAGCACTACACGTCCATTTGGCGATTTTGATGCAGCATATGGTGGTTGGGACATTGAAGGGCAACCCTATACCCGTAAAAACGGAACATCATTTGACTGGTTTAGATCTCAAATGGTAGGAGGAAGAACAAATCACTGGGGACGTATCTCTTTGCGATTTGGTCCAGACGACTTTAAAAGAGCTAGTATTGATGGATTAGGGGATGATTGGCCGATTGGTTATGACGACATGAAACCATATTATGATCGTGTTGAAAAACTAATCGGTGTATTTGGTACAAATGAAGGCTTAAGAAATGACCCAGATGGTCAATTTTTACCTCCCCCAAAACCAAGACTTCACGAATTGATGATTATGAAGGCCAATAAAAAAATTGGCATACCAACTTATCCATCTCGTATGGCGATGTTGACGAAGAAAATCAATGACGAGCGTGGAAAATGTTTTTATTGCGGTCAATGCGGAAGAGCTTGTATGGCTTATGCTGATTTCTCTTCTTCATCTGTATTAATTAAACCAGCTTTAGCAACAGGAAATACAACCTTGATTACCCATGCGATGGCACGTGAAGTAATCACAGATCCTGCAACGGGACTAGCGACAGGGGTTTCATATGTCAACACGTTGAATCTTCAGGAATACACTGTAAGAGGAAAAGTTGTTGTTTTAGCGGCTAGTGCTGGAGAAACAGCTAGATTATTATTGAATTCAAAAAGCTCTAGATTTTCACATGGATTAGCTAACTCTTCTGGAGTAGTGGGTAAATATTTAAATGATTCTACAGGAGCATCTCGCTCTGGAATTATTCCTGCCTTATTTGACAGAAAGAGATATAATGAAGATGGTGTAGGTGGAATGCACATTTACACACCATGGTGGTTAGATAACAAAAAGTTAGATTTCCCAAGAGGATATCATATTGAGTATGGTGGTGGTATGGGAATGCCAGGTTATGGATTTGGCTGGGGTATAGAAGGCTCGAATGGAAAAGCACAATTTACCAAAGATGGTAAGGCAAAAGCAGGGGGTGGATATGGATCTAGTTTAAAAGAAGATTATGCTAGATATTATGGAGCATCTATTGGTATGGCCGGAAGAGGTGAGCCTGTTGTTAGAGAAGACAATTATTGCGAAATAGATCCAAATACTGTAGATAAATACGGAATTCCTGTATTAAGATTCCACTACAAGTGGTCGGATTATGAAATCAAACAAGCAAAGCACATGCAAGATACGTTTGAAGAAATTATCCATGCCATGGGCGGCATTCCAACAGGAAAGAAACCAGGACCAGAAAACAATTATGGTTTAGCTGAACCAGGAAAAATCATCCATGAAGTAGGTACTGCACGGATGGGAAATGACCCTAAAACATCTGTTTTGAATTCGAATTGTCAAGCACATGATGTTAAAAATCTGTTTGTTGCTGATGCAGCACCATTTGTTTCTCAAGGAGACAAAAATGCTACTTTAACTATCTTAGCATTATCTTTAAGAACATCCGAATACATTTTAGATCAACGTAAAAAAGGCAATATCTAATGAAAAGAAGAGATTATTTAAAAAACTTAGGTTTAAGTTCATTAGGACTTGCGGTGTTGAGTCCAGATGTACAAGCAGCAGAGGCCTTAGATCAGATAAAGGAAACCAAAGCAGCAGAAGCAGCATTGAAAATTCCTGGAGGCCGAACAAAAGATGAAGCTGAAAGAGATGCTCGTTTACGTGCAGAAGTATTTTTGAATGCGCATGAATTAAAAACAATCACCATTTTAACGGATATTATCTTTCCGGCAGATGCAAAATCAGGAAGTGCTTCACAAGCAGGAACGACTGAATTCATTGAATTTATCGTAAAAGATAAGCCTGAATTAAAAACACCTGTAAGAGGAGGGTTAGGTTGGTTAGATGCAGAATCAAAAAAACGTTTTGGTAAAGTTTTTACAGATATTACTGCAAAACAACGCATTGAAATTGTAGACGACATTGCCTATCCAGAAAAGGTAAAACCTGAACTATCTCAGGGGGCAAATTTCTTCAGCTTAATGAGGAATTTAACAGCTACAGGCTTTTTTACTTCAAAGATTGGTATTGAATACTTAGGTTATCAGGGTAATCGTCCAAATGAATGGGAAGGTGTACCTGCAGATGTATTAAAACAATACGGATTATCCTATGATGCATAAATCCGGTCAACGGTTTATCGTACCAAAGATTTTTCAAGATATACCCAATTTAGTGGCGGGTGTTACCACCCGCCATGGAGGGGTAAGCCAACAACCCTATTTAAGTCTTAATCTAGGCATTCATACAGCAGATTCACAAGATTTGGTTCAAGAAAATTTAACTTTATTGTGCCAAGATCTTGGCATTAAAGAACAACAATTAGCCCGTGCTTACCAATGCCATGGTGCATCTATTTGGCATGCCAATGAAGGTTCCTACCAAGAAAACTATGATGCAATCATTGCCAATCAAATTGGCGTTATTGCTGGAGTAGGGATTGCAGATTGTTGCCCTATTTTACTTGTTGACCCAATCCAAAAAATTACAGCGGCAATACATGCAGGCTGGAAAGGAACAGTTTCGAAAATTGTTTACTCAACTGCTAATGTCCTCATTCAACAATACCAATCCAATCCATCAGATGTTTTGGCATGGGTTGGACCCTGTATTAGTCAAAAACATTTTGAAGTAAGTGATGAAGTGGCAGTTCACTTTTCTGAAAAAGAAAAAAAATTAATTGGCGAGAAATATTACGTGGATTTAAAATCGGCGAATGTACATCAATTGCAAGCCATTGGAATAAATCAAATTGAAGTATCCGAGAAATGTACGATTGAACACAACGATGATTTTTTTAGTCATCGAATGGAAAAAGGTCTTACAGGAAGAATGATGGCTTTTGCTGGCTTCAAAAAGTAAACGAAATAAGGATACAAGTTTCGTTTCAATTCATTAATTTTAGCAATTAAATTCTGGTTTATGAAAAACAAACTTATCATTGCTTGTAGTCTTATTTTGGGCACAATAGGAACTATGTCCTTAACAAATGAAGGTCAAAAACCTGCATTAGACGAAAAACAAGCTTTAAAAAATTATACACAGTATTGTTCATCATGTCATGGTGAAAAGGTTGAAGCATTTGTAGATCGTAATTGGAAACATGGTAAAACAAAAGAAGATTTTATTGCTTCTATTACTAAAGGATATCCAGAATTAGGTATGCCTACCTGGGGCGAACAATTAAGTAAAGCTGAGATTGCTGACTTAGCAGAACTAATCAATAATAATTTAGCATCTGTTGACCAATATAAATTTTCAGGTAAACCCAAATCAAATATTTTTCAATCGGAAGGCGTAACAATTGCTTTGGACACGATAGCAACAGGTTTTGAAAGCCCATGGGGATTTACTCAGCTACCTGACTTAACGTATTTAATTACAGACCGAAAAGGGATTTTATATCATGTTGATCAAAAACAACAAAAAACAGCTATTAAAGGTATCCCAGCTGTTATGGCTAAAGGTCAAGGAGGTTTATTAGATATCGAATTACATCCAAATTTTGAAAAAAACGGATGGATTTATCTTTCTTATTCTAAGTTTAAAGAGGAAAATGGAACTACTGTTACTGCCACAGCGATTGTTCGTGGAAAGATTAAGAATAATGAATTTGTTGAACAAGAAGAATTATTTGTTTCACAACCATACACCAAAACATTCCATCACTTTGGTTCTCGTATCGCTTTTGATAAAAAAGGATATATGTATTTTTCTGTTGGAGAAAGAGGTATGGAAAAGGAGTTTCCTCAATTTACAAACAATGATAACGGTAAAATTCATCGATTAAATGATGATGGAAGTATACCTAAAGACAATCCATTTGTAGGGAAAGATCCAAAAGATTTTCATCACAGCATTTTTTCATACGGACAAAGGAATCCACAAGGTTTAACCCTAAATCCGAATACAGGTGATATCTGGGAAACCGAACATGGTCCAAGAGGAGGCGATGAAATCAACATTATCAAAGCAGGTAAAAATTACGGATGGCCGACAATCACCTATGGTATAAATTACGACGGAAAACCAATTTCGAACATTTCGAAAAAAGATGGCATGGAACAACCTATTACTTATTATTTACCTTCCATTGCACCGTCTGGATTAACCTTTGTAACTGGTGACAAATATCCAGCTTGGAAAGGTAACTTATTAATTGGTTCCCTTCGATTCAGTTATTTACAACGTGTAGAAATCAAAAATAACCAAGTAGTTAAACAAGAAAAATTATTACTGAATATTGGAAGAATGCGAAACGTAGAGATGGGTAGAGATGGGTATATTTATGTCGGATTGGAAAATCCGGGGATGGTAGTGAGATTAGTGATGAAGTGATCACTTACTAACTAAAGTTTCCGTTCTTTCCCCCACCCCATTCTCATTAAAAGCTTCTATCTGAAAGTAGTAAGTTTTATCTTTATCCATTGATTTGAAATAATAATCATTGTTACCATATACCATCACGGAGGTGTACAATTTATCTGGTGCGATGCCTGAGTAAATTACATAACCGGTGGCATTGGAATTTTGTCGCCATTTTAACCATGCAGCACGAGTATCATGCTCTCCACGAAGAACCACAAAGTCTTTAATTTTATCCGGTTTCGACCCATTTCCTTTTCCAAAAACACGTAATCCACTGATGGCAAATTTTCCAGCAGCCATATGAATATTCACTAATTTTATAAACCTAGCTTCAATAGGTTTTTCGAGTTCAATATAATCATGAGGTACATCCGTTTTATTTTTTGATTTATCTACAATTAACTCCCATGATTTACCATCCTTAGAAGCTAATAATTGATATTGATGATAAATACCATTTATTTTGCCTAAAAAACTAGTATCAACATCTTGGTCTGCATAATTTACTTGTATGGCTCTAACGGTAGAAATTGCACCTAAGTCTGACTGAATGTATTCGCCTTTTTGATTACTTTTTGCTGACCAATACGTTCTCATTTGTTCATCTACGGCAAAATTTGCTGTATATGCCCCTAAACTAGAAGATACTTGAACAGGCTTATTGTAATTTAATATCATCCATCCAGTAAATAAGTCGCTAGGTTTATTGAAGGTTGAAGTAGGCAATTTCATTGGAAAATCACTGTAGGCTGTCTCTGTATACATGATTCCATCCTTATCAAATTGAGTTGCCCAGAGACCTAATCTTCTTTCAAAACTGTTTTTTGAGGCAATTGTAATTGTAGAAACATGCCACCAATTGCCAAATTGTCCTTCAAAAGTGGCACCGTGTCCCGCCCCACGTGTAAATCCTCCTGGTTTGTAGGCAAAAGGGTTATGAGATTGGTAGGTGAATGGTCCCAATGGTTTATCTGAAGTATAAACACCATCACCATAATGTGAGAACTCGGTTCCTGGTGCACCATATTGTAAATAATATGTACCCTTATATTTATTCATCCAAGCTCCTTCCATAAATGGCTTAAGAAAGGTATTATCTTGGAATTCACCAAAGCGTTCCCATCCATGAATATCGTCGTGTAATCGGATTAATTCTTTACGTTCTCCAATTGGTTGAAGCGTTTTACGATCAATTTCTATCCCATACATTGGATATAAATTACTCGAACCATGATATAAGTATACTCGTTTATCGTCGTCTTCAAAAAAAGCTGGATCCCAAGCTCCTGCTGTAAAAGCATGAACAGCCTCCTTCCATGTATCTGAAGTCGGATTTTGGCTAAACCAAAGTGTAAAATCTTTTGCATACGTGGAACCAATTACCAACAAACTATCACCTAAAGTAAGTGTTGCTGGAGCGCATAATTCATCATAAACTTTATGGTAGGGTTGTAAGAATTTTCGAGAGATAAAATTCCAATGAATTAAATCATTACTCCACCAATAGCCCCATTGATTGGTAGAAAACAGATAATATTTTCCTTTAAAATAGGATATAACTGGATCAGCCGTTGCGCGGTGACGCCCCTGTTCTGAGAAATTTGGAATGGGTGTAAAACCGTAATCCAAATTCATTGGGTTACAAAAAGTTTTTTGCGCATTTATAGATGGAGAAATACTCAAAAAATAGAGTCCTAAAATGACAAAAAGTAAACGATATTTCATAGTTTTGAAAAATATTTCTTGAAGATAAATTCATTTCATCGAGTAAGCAAATGCAAAAATCAGAATATCAATTTACTGGAGTAGCAATAGCGCTTATCATCCTCATTTGCTGGTTTTTTCATTTAAATTTCCTACTACATCAAAACCTCGCTCTTGATAATTATTATCTATTTGTTGGTGTTTTGGTTCAAATGCATTTGTATACGGGCTTGTTTATTACTAGTCACGACTCCATCCATGGAGTCGTTTCACCCAAATACCCGCGAATCAATAGAATCCTTGGACAAATTGCTACCATATTATTTGCCTTTAATCGATATGACTTATTAGAGAAAAAACACCATATGCATCACAAATTTGTGAATACAGAAAAAGATCCGGATGTGCATCAAGGCAACTTTTTTGTGTGGTGGTTTCAGTTTATGAAACAATATATATCATGGCAACAAATTGTTGCCATGGCTATCGCTTACAATGTGTTAAAAATTTGGATTCCCATGTGGAATTTGATTCTTTTTTGGGAATTACCTGCCATTTTAAGTACTTTTCAATTATTTTATTTTGGCACATACTTGCCTCATAGAGGAATACATCACAACGAACATCATTCTGGAACACAACGAAAAAATCATATTTGGGCATTTATTTCGTGTTATTTCTTTGGTTACCATTATGAACACCATGCCTTCCCCTATTTACCTTGGTGGCGATTACCGAAGGCTAAAAATTGATGAAGGAGGGTATTCAAATACCCGAATATTTTTCTAAATTTGCAAGGCAAATTACCTTTATCCATACATCCTCATGGGAGAACTAAAATACAAACGAATATTATTAAAACTTTCAGGCGAAGCCCTTTCTACTACAGAAGAGGTGATTGAACCGAGTATCTTAGCTCAATATGCGGCTGAAATCAAAGAAGTACATGATTTAGGGGTTGAAGTTGCTATTGTAATTGGTGGAGGAAATATCTTTAGAGGAGCTGCAGCTGCAAAAGCAGGAATAGATCGTGTACAAGGCGATTATATGGGTA